>MDSZ01202629.1_pt1 | contig 22952 bp, 15 predicted proteins | sample 811201 | NCBI WGS metagenome assembly MDSZ01 (sample SAMN05326647, study PRJNA326480) | marine metagenome | isolation source: seawater | place: Indian Ocean: North | collected 2010 | reverse complement strand
TTTTACCAATGCGCCACGAATTGATTTTGGTTTTAACGACCTCTCTTTCTTTTGTCTCTTTTCTCTTTTCTCTCTCTCTCTCTCTTTCTTTCTTGATATTTTCTTCGTACCTTCCTTCTCTCTCTCGTCTCTCTCGGTTTTCAGTTTTCGGCTCTCCTCCATGTAGGCACAGTCATGTTGCGTTGCAGTAGGTGTTTAGAACAGCCGTGCGGGTTCGTCTCCTCCTCTTCGTCCTCGTCCTCGTCCTCCGCGTTGAAGAGAAAAAGAACAGCGCGAAAAAACGTATCTTCTCTCCCGAGAATTACAAAATCATCATCGTCTTCAACACCAGAAGGAGGAGGCTCGAGTTTTGAAAAAGAAGCAGCCGGGAGAAAGTTTGCGTCTCTAGATAAACACACCATCAACACGATATTGAGCCCTTACGAAGTCAGAGAGTGTTCTGCATGGATAGACTATCAGAAAATCAGCAATTTATGGGTCAAAAAAATAAGCGAAACGTGCGACGAGAAAACAAAGAGGAAGATGACGGGGGAACACATCGAAGCGCTATCGATCTTGTTCTGTCAACTCAGCGCGAAAGAAGAAAAGGTATTGGAGGACCCTGAGCAAATTATCGACCTCTGTTGCCGCTTGGCAGACGTGTTTGACACGAACGTAGCCAATGTTTTGAGAGCGTTCTCCATCACTCCGTTCTTAGCGTTCACCGACTCCACCTCAGTGGCGAAATCTATTCTAGCGATGAAACGAGAGTTACCATTTTGCGACGTCTCGAACATTTTAACGTATCGACCAGAGCTCTTGACGTGCGATAGCGAAATGTTGAGCATGCGAATACGCGATATTAAAGAAACGCTCCAATCGTACGGAATGCCTTCTCCTTGCGTAAATTATTTGATTCAAGAAGAGCCCGGCCTCATTTTAGGAGACGGAGGTTTCGAGAGACTAGAACAAATAAGGGATGCCGTGGATACTTTTGACTTGACACTTTTGAAATTCAGCGAAAACGGTCAGTTTTTAGACGTAGATTCGGAGAGGTGGTTCGTTAACAATTTCGTCAATTTTTACTTCGAATAAAAATTTCAAGGCAATATAGGTAGTAGTAATAAGGATAGTAAGTTTAATCAATCACAATCGCTGCTAAGTTTTTGTATACACACACACACACACACACACACACACATACACATATTCTCCCTCTTTCTCTCTCTTGTTTATATATTAGTTTAATATCTGCTATTGGTGGGTAAAGTTTCCTTAATTTTTAGCAGTTTTTACCAACAACCTTCGCCGGCGCTACACGAATCAAGTTGCCCTTCTTGCCCGGGACGTTTCCTCTGATAATGATGCAATCATCCTCCACTCTCATAATCTTCAACTGCTTAATAGTCGTCGTAACGTTACCCATCTGCCCATGCATCTTCTTTCCTGGAAAAATTCTACCTGGGTACGTACCCGCACCGACGGAACCGTGTTGTCTGTGCGACTTGGAACCGTGTGTCATCAAACCTCTGGCGAAACCGTGTCTCTTCACGGAACCTTGGAAACCCTTACCGATGGACGTCCCCCGAACGTCAACGTAGTCGCCCTCCTTGAACATTTCAGGGATGCTCAACTTTTGGCCGACGGACATGCCATCTGCCGGCGCCGCGAGACGAAATTCCTCGACGTGTCTCATCGGCTTCACACCAGCCTTTGCTAAGTGACCGACTTCAGGCTTGGTAATTTTGTGTTCCGCGACAGCGTCGTACGCCACTTGCACGGCGTTGTATCCATCAGCGTCCGCAGTTTTAACCTGTGTTATTTGAATGGGACAGGATGAGGATCAGTCAGCTTTTGTTGAGAAAGAAAAATTTCTTCAGAGGACCCCTGTCATCCACAACAAAAACAAAAGAAAAGAAAAGAAAGAGGGTTTCGGGGAGGGCCGTCCGGTTTTGAGGGAGAAGAAAATTCGCCCTCTCGAAAACAGCCGCCGAAAACGATGTCGCGAATACGCGCGCGCAAAGCAAAGTTGACATTCGTAAAGAAGCAGTATCATCACGAACAAATGGATTCTTTGCTCGATCGTTTTCAATCTTCCTCGCACACGCGACCGCGACGAATGCAATCTCAAAAATCCACACCGCCACCGCCATCGCCAGCATTTCAGCGCGAGGAAAAGAGATAAAATTTCAAACCAAGGAAATACGCACCGCGCTGACATAGTTCCCATCTTTAACGGCAATAACTGTCACTGGGACGCACAACCCATCGTCCGTGAAAATTTGCGTCATCCCTGCTTTGTTTCCAAAGACTCCAACACCTCCATCGACTCTCGCAAAAGTTTGCAAGCGAGCACCTCTCGAAGAAGAGGAGGAAGACGTGGACGATGTCATCAAAGAAGAGCGCGCGTTGAACGAAGACGATTTGCGCGAGGCTAAGGCCGAAGCAGAGGTAGCCGTGAACGTTTGGGCGAGTGCAGACATATTTTAAAGCGCGTGTGCGTGTGTTTTCTTCGGAGAAGATGGAATACACTCTCTTTGTCTCTCTTCTCTTTTTTTTTGTGGCGACGCCATTCCGGACCTTTTCGAGGTCCCGCTTATCCTTTCTTTTTCCTCTTTTTTTTTTTTTTCGTTTTGTAACACCAAACCAAAACAACAAGTGTCGTCTCCAAAATTCAACGCTTTCAGGTGTAAACGATTTTAAAGAAAGAAAGAAAGAAAGAAAGAAAGAAAGAAAGAAGGAGTCATGGAACATCAAGAACACCAACATCGTCCTCCTCCTCCGCCGAGGAACGAAATCAATCACATTCGTCACCGCAAACTCGAGGAGAAAGAATTGAAGAAGAAGGAGAAGGTCAGAATTAAAGAAGGACGAGGACAGGAAAAATCGTTCGTCGAAAACGTGTTCTCGAGCATCTTTGGAAGAGAAGACATCGACGAGGACGAAGAACAAGGGGATGGAAACAAACAAGAGCAAGAACAACAAGAACAACAAGAACAACGAGAACAACAAGAACAACAAGAACAACAAGAACACCATGACAAAGCCGAAGATGGAGACAACGATGACGAAGATACGGACTCTAAATTTTCCGAACGACTTCGGAATATGTCCGGGAGTACTAAATTCGAGTTGGAACGGAAAGCGAGGGAGGAAATTCGTTCGATTAAAGGAGTCAAGGCGAAAGCGAAGCTCATCAATAGTAACGAAGCGTTTCGAGAGCAGACACTGTTACGACTCAAGGCGAAAATTGATAAACACATTTACGACGATAAAGGACACTACGTTTCAGACGTCCCAGTCAATCCAAATAAAGCAGCAGCAAAAGACTCGAGCGTGTCAAACACGACAAAGAACGCAAAAATTGTTTCAATGAATATCGGTGACACCGCGGATCGACTCACTCCGTATCAAAAGGAACGACGTGAAGAAGAATTGAGGCAAATCAGAGCGCGCGACGATTATCGCATTCAAGAGTCGGTAACTTCTGAATCACGATGCGCGTTCAATGGGTCTTGGAATTACGACAAGGATGAGTTTTTACGCGAAAAAGATAAATACGAAAACCAATATTACGTCGAAGAACGAAAACACAAGTTGCTCGGAGGCGTTCTCTCCGCGGCAGAGATGAACTTGCCTGAACACGAACAACCGCTTCGCATGGTAGAAAATATCGTCGATACGATTGTAGAATGTGCACTGGAGAACAATGGAAAGTACGAGTGGAAACTCGATGAAGAAGAAGTTAAAAAGCGCGAGGAAAAGTTTGAAAATCGAAGAAAGGAAGAATTGAGAATCACGAAGAAGATGTTGAACGCTGATGAAATTTCAGACGACGACGACAGCAACGAAGAGGATGAAGATTATTTTGAAGAGGAAATGCGAATTCATCGCAGGGAGAATAAGTTATTGACCGAAAAGTTGGTGAAGAGCATTCCAGACTCTCTGGAGCTCATCCAACGCATGAACATTCGAAAAGAACAAATAAAAGCGCAAAAAGATAAGCTCAAGTTGAAGAAAACGAAACAAAGATACATCAATAAAATTGAAAGACAAGAGAAAGAAATCGAAGAGGCCATCGCTCAAGCGAAAATTCTCGAAGCGAAAATGGAAGAGCAAAGACTGGAGAAAGCACGCAAGTTGGCTATTGTCGAAGAAGAGCGTCTGAAGGAATTAAAGTTGAAACAACTCTCAGAGAAAGAGCTCATCCGGCGTCACTCGGAACATAAGCGCAAGAAAATCATGGAAATGCACGAAAACGAGCGAAAGAAAGCGGAACGAGCGCGGTTAGCTCGTCAAGAAACGAGACGGGTGCAAGAGATAAAGCTCAAAGTCTTGCGCGAGACTGCGAATTTGGAGGTCGAGTTGAAGGAGAATGCATTCAGGGAAGAAACGCGAAGACTCGAAGAAGAAAGATTGGTCGAAGAGAATAAAATGCACGTGGAAAGAGAGATGCGCAACGTCTTGGAGAAAGAGAGACGGCACCGCTCGGCGGCGACGCGACACGAGTTGTGCATTCAAATCAAGGAGACGAGAGAAAGAGAACACCATGTTGCCATGGGGAAATTACGCCGGAAGAATTCCACGGCTGAAGATGCCGAAAATGCGGCTAAAATCAAAGAAGCTTTGAAAAAAGCTATTCAAGACGTCGAGGAAACGGAGAAGGAATGCTTGAAGACGATGGAAGCAAAAGCGAATGCTTACGAGAAAGTCAAAGCTTTGCAAGATAGACAGGCGAAGCACTTGCAGATGAAGCGGTTACTGGATAAGAAACAAAAAGAAAGCGAAGAGGCGGAATACAAAGCCGAGTTGGAAAAGGTACGCTCTTCTGTACAGAAAGCGGCATTGCATAATTCAGAATTGAAACAAACCTTATCTGACTTCAATAAAAACTTGGTCGTCGTGTTCCCGAAAGTGAAAGAGGAGAAGAAACCTCTGCCCCCGAAGTCTTCGATCAAAATTCGAGCAGCTGAGAAGTTAAAGAGACGGGCGGTGTTAGAAACGTAGAGAAGACTTACTTGATGCTCACCTGTCTTATTATATTATAGCATTTATATTAGTATGGTATGGTATGGTACCATTACCATGGTACCACCATACCACCTGGTATGGTACATGCGAGATAAAAATGGCGCAATGAAATGCCCGTATTTTCTATTCGTCATTTTTCTTTTCGACAGTTGTGACAAAATATGTCGTCGTCGTCACCGTCATCGTTGTCGACGATTGTGCATCATCACCACGCGCGCTCGAGCAGTCGTAAGACGCAACACCGCGCAATACATGCAATTACTATGTCTTCTTCGTCCTCGTCTTCCTCTTGTTCTTCCTCCTCTTATTCGTTCAGACAGTCTCTGGAAGATGGATACGATGACGACAACAACAACGAAGAAGAAAACGTAGGAAAAGAAACGACGGTAAATGCACAAAGACTCGCAACGGATGGAACAAAAAGCTTACATAGGAAGAGAAGAGACATTTTAATTGCGTCATCTTCGGCCGCACTCGTCGTCGCGAGCGTTTTTGGAAGCAACGAGACGACAAACAGAGCGGAGGCTATTGAATCTGGCTTTATTAGCGATGCTTGGGAAAATCTTGGCGGAGGGGGCCCAGCAGATTTGACGTTCCCGGAAAGTTTCCTAGGCGAATGGCTCGTCAATGCAACGTTGACGGATATAGATTTACCCGAAGGTGCCGACGTGGTATCAAACATAGAAAGTGTTAACAGAGCAAAGGGTGATATCGGTAAGCCTACCTCGTATCCTTTACGCTTTGTGCGAAATTCGCGACACGATGTCATTTTAGATCGAGCATGGAATACGGAAAAGTTAGCTGAATATACCATGAATGTAAAGAACGGGTCTATGTTTACGGACATAGATTGGAATTTAGACGACCCGAATGTTATGAAGTGCACATTGGCGGATGGCAAGACTATTTATTTCAAAGTCACTGCGCGGTCGGAAACTGAGGACAACACCTCGAGAAAGCACCGCTTCGAAACGAGCGAACTCGCAGAAGTTGTTTTTAACGATTACGACGGATCTGGGAAAGATCCAAACGTAAAAAGAACACGGACGTATACCAAGTGGTTATGGCGCGACGATAAAGACGCACAAGCCGGACAGCCACTCATCGTTTGCACGCAAATTGTTTTAGATTACTTGACGCCATTTTCTGACGACGAGACCTACTTGCGAGTCGCAGGAAAACCCGTAACTGTGTACACTTACAAGCTGGCAATGTTCAAAACAGGGCCCGGGTTAACTGTTGGTGCCGCGTGAGTTTTTGCGTTAAGTATTTATTATAATAAGCAAGTAGGTAGCAGCGCGTTTGTAAATCACACTAAAACACAGTCGTTCTCACCGTTTCGTCTTTCTTTCTTCATTTGTGACTGACAAAATCCATATTTTTGGATGTCTTACACCCCTCGAAAAATGGAAAAATTGTCGACAAAAAGCGCGCGTCTGCGACCCTTTGCTGACACTATTCCGCCTCGTGGGTCAAACACGATGCTACGCTTGGCGCACTATGCGTTCGTCAACAAGAGTAATGGAGCTGCTGCGGCTAAATCTTCTCATCGCGTTTTGAGAACGAGGTCGACGTCGACTTCCTCTTCCTCTTCCTCTTCTGCCGCCGTCGTCACTCCTCGTCGTAGAAACCCAATTCTTTTCTCCTCCTGTAGGGGAGGAAGAACGACGACGACGATAAATACGATGATGCGTTCATTTTCAACGACGTCATCGATTAGCGGCATTAGTGCGAACGACATCCCGTTGTTATCCATGAGAGAAGGAAGACCGAGCTTCGCTCAGAGAAGCGCTGCGTCTCAGACGACCATCGCGACTTCGACGACGACTAGAGAAGGAGAACTGTCTTTGTTCGCGAAATTTAACAACAACAACGCTCGTCGTCATCGTCGTTCTTCTTTCTCTTCATATAGGACGCGCTCGGTTGCTTCTTCATCGGACGCAACAACAGTGCCAACTTCTTCTCCTTCCTCTGCTCCTCTTTCCTCTGAGGGTGTAAACACAGAAGCGCCGACATTTCAACAAGCTATCAATAGGTTGCAAGACTATTGGGCCTCGAAGGGCTGCGCCGTTTGGCTCCCGCATAACACTGAAGTCGGCGCGGGAACGATGAACCCGGCGACGTTTCTGCGTTGCTTAGGTCCAGAACCTTGGAATGTGTGCTACCCAGAACCGTCGGTGAGACCGGATGATTCTAGGTACGGGGATAATCCAAATCGAGTGCAAAGACACACGCAGTTTCAAGTGATTTTGAAGCCGGCGCCGACGAATCCGCAGGAACTGTATTTAGGCTCTTTAGAAGCACTTGGAGTAGACACAAAAGCGCACGACATCCGGTTTGTGGAAGATAACTGGGAAAGCCCAGTTTTGGGCGCGTGGGGTTTGGGATGGGAGGTTTGGCTCGATGGCATGGAAGTGACACAGTTTACGTATTTCCAACAATGCGGTAGCGTGAAAGTTAATCCAGTTGCGGTTGAAATCACGTACGGTTTGGAGCGCATCTTGATGGCTTTACAAAACGTCGATCATTTCAAAGATATTAGGTACAATGATTCCTTAACGTATGGCGAAATGCGATTACAGGACGAATACGAAATGTCCGTGTTCAACATGGACGTAGCTTCGGTGGAAAATCAGAGATTGAGATTCGATTTAGCCGATAAAGAAGCGCAATCGTTGATTAAAAATAGACTTCCACTGCCTGCGTATGACCAATTGCTGAAAGCGTCTCACGCGTTTAACGTTCTCGACGCTCGTGGTGCCGTTGGCGTAACAGAGAGACAGAAATTGTTTGCTTCCATGCGCGATTTGGCGAGGAAAATCGCTGCCCTTTGGGTCGAAAGACGTGAAGAGTTGTGCTACCCGCTTGGAAGCTTAGTCGAAGCATTGGGCGACGACAAAGAAGACAGAAACGTCAAAAAGAAGAAGAAAAAGAATATCAAGCAAAACGCTGCCACCAAACCTGTTGTGCCCATAGATGAATCAAAGCTTCCAAGTGAAAAAGCTGATTTTGTCTTTGAAATTGGTACCGAAGAGTTACCGCCTCACGATGTTGTCTCGTGCATTCAACAAGTCGAGCTCGCTGTGAATTCGATTTTAGAGGAATCTGGATTAGAGTACGGTAATGTTTCTGTCGGTGGTACACCTCGCCGTGTATCCGTCACGATAAAAAGTCTTTCTCCGAAACAGCCGGATCAAGAATCGCGAAATCGCGGTCCACCGCTCTCGAGAGCGTATGAAGAAGATGGAGTTACTCCAACAAAAGCTTTACTCGGATTTTGCAAGAAAAACAACGTTGTCAATCTTGATAAAGAGCTCGAAAAGGACGACGAGTACGTTTGGGCAAACGTGAAAACAGTCGGAAAGTCTGCCTCGGAAGTTATGCGCGAGGAGTTGCCTAAAGTCGTGGAATCCATCAAGTTTATTAAAACAATGCGCTGGCAATTGAATGAAGATAACGCATTCTCACGACCTTTGCGTTGGTTATTTGCGTGTCACGGGCAATCGATCATACCTTTTTCTGCGCTCGGTGTTAGTTCAAGCAATGCGACGAGAGGTTTGCGACCTCCTGGGCTGGAAGCGCCAGTGGAGGAAACAGTGAACAACGTTCAAGATTACTTTTCGTTTATGGAAAAAGAAGGTATCGTTGCCGACCTCGACGCGCGAAAAAACGAAATTTGGAGCAACGCCGTTTCTTTAGCAAAATCAGTTGGGGGTATTATCCCGGAGGCCAATAAAGAGAGTGGAGATTTGTTAGATGAAGTTGCGAATTTGTTGGAGACTGGGAAACCAGTTCTGGGCGAATTTGAGGCGCAGTATTTAAACTTACCGAAAGAAGTCTTAATTACCGTGATGAAGAAGCACCAGCGCTATTTTCCAGTCGAAAATAAAGCAAACGACGAATTGCTGAATAACTTTGTGACGTTTGCGAACGGGCCGTGCGATGTTTCGGCCGTAAAAGCAGGGAATGAAGCTGTTTTAAGAGCGAGGTACCAAGACGCGAAATTCTTTTACGAAAACGACTGCAAGGAAACTTTAGAGACACTTCGTCCAAAGTTGGAAGGGATTACGTTCCAAACCGAATTAGGATCCATGTTAAAGAAAACTGAGCGAGTCGAGATTCTCGCGCCAAAGGTTGCAGCGGCGTTGGGATATGGCGACGAAACTTCGATTGTGAACATGGCCACAAAAGCTGCACGTTTGGCTCGTGCCGATTTGGCGTCTTCCATGGTCATGGAGCTCACTTCACTTGCTGGCGTAATGGGCGAACACTACGCCAAAAAATGCGATAAACTCGATGACACGACCTCTAAAGCTATTTTTGAAGCAAACCTTCCGAGATTTTCAGGAGATTCCATCGCATCCACGGCTCCAGGTATCGTGGCGACTATAGCGGACAAGGCAGATACTTTGGTTGGATTATTTGCAGTTGTCGGAGCACCAAAAGCGACGGCAGATCCGTTTGGTTTGCGAAGAACTGCGTATGGTCTTGTCCAAACCTTAGTAAACAACGATCTGCAAAATGAAGGTGGAGATGTTCGAGCATTGTTCGGACTTGCGAAGAGTGAACAGCCCGTAGTTGTGAGCGATAAAGCAATGGAAGATTGTGCAGAGTTTACGAAAAGAAGATTAGAACAACTCTTAGTGGACGCAGGACATGATGTTGAATCCGTGCGCGCAATTTTGAACACGGATATTGGCTTCAACCCTGCAAGAGCTTCTGCGTCGGTAAAAGACTTGCAAGCAGCAATGAAGGACGTAAACACCTTTTCCAAGGCGAAGAACGTTTTATCGAGACCGACGAAACTAATCAGAGGAAAAAAAGATTTCACGCCGAGTGGAAAAATAGACGAGTCTTTGCTCGTGGAGGATGCAGAAATCCAGTTCTTTAACGCGTATAAGAAAGCAAGCAACAAACTAGCAGCCAATCAGAGCATAGCATCTTTGATTGAAGCTTTAGCAGAAATGGAAGAATCCTCGACGCGATTCTTCGAGGACGTTTTCGTGAATTGCGAAGACTTACCGACGCGACAAAACCGCTTAGATCTCATAGACTCCGTCGCATCGTTGCCTAAGGATATGATTGATTTCTCTGTCTTGCCGGGATTTTAATATGATAATCGATAATCTACGTAGTATCTATTGATCTTATTCTTGTTCATATTAAGTTACATATACGTTATAGTGCATATTTCATTTCATATCACATGTTTCTCGAGAAGCATGCACATGTATTATTTATTAGCTATTTGTATTTATTTTTGAGATGGTTTGTCCCACGAAGTTTCCTGCGTCTCCGTGTTCCAATAGTACGTCTTCCCGGATTCACTATCTAACACGGCTTTCCAAGGTTCCGGTAACTTATCGTCATCCACGATTGCGTTTTCTTGGGTGGTCCCCGTCGACGCGGACTCCGCCTCCGTTTCGGTTGTGGCAGTCGCTTTTTCCTCCTCTGAGGCGGCAGAAGATGACTCAGAAGTTGACGTCGAGGCGTTATCTTCTTCCTGCAACATTTTTGCAGCTGAAATGGCAGCTTCTCTCGCAATATCTCCTTCCTTGGACTTTTCATTTTCCAAGTCCGCCTTTAACTTGACCTTTTCTGCTTCAGTTGCTTGTTGATGAGATAAAAGGGCTTGAGCAGAAGCTTTCACTTTCTCAGTTTCCAACTTGGCGGCATCGATTTCGGCTTGCGCTTCCCGCTTAGCTTCAGCAGCTGCTTCAGCCGCTCTGGTTTCAGAAGCCTTCATGATTTCTTGTGCTTGCGTTTGAACCTTAGCTGCTTCCATTTTTGCTTCGATCAATTGCTCTTCAGCAACCATGCGCTCTCTTTGTGCCTCTTCTAACGTTTCTTTGTCTTCCTTGGACACATGCGCGCCTTCTTTCTCAGCTTGCTCGACAAAGTTGTCAACGTCGTCATCACTACGAACGCCATCGATTGGATCAGAGCTCAAACTCCATGTCTTTTGCGTCTTTTCCTCGTCGCTTTCATCTTCTTTTGGATGCATCTTGGCTTCAATCTCTTCCTTGACTTTGTCTTCCGCCGCAGCTTTGCTCGAAACTTCCTTGGCCTTCGCCATGGCGATTTTGGTCGCAGCGTCCGCTTTAGCCTTGGCAATTTCCATTCTCATTCTCTCCTCTTCTGCGTGTATTTTATTTTTCTTTTCTTGTTCTTCGACTTCACGTCTGGCAGCTTCTTCGTATTTCGCCTTTTCGGCATCAATCGCAGCTTGTTGCTTCTTGCGAATTTTTTCTTCCTTCTCCATTTCAATTTTAGCATCGTACTCGTACAATGCCTTTTCCGCTTCTCTCGCGATCTTCTTGTTATGTGAGTGTGTGCCTTTGACCAATTTGATGCGTTCCTCTGCTTTTTGCATGTCTTTAGTCAACAGACCCGCAACTAAAGGATCAACTTCACCGTCCAACAATTTCTCATTCTTTTCGCCAGTATCCTCATCCTTCTCCTCCTCGATGCCAGCTTTTTTGAGGAGTTCCGCTCTCGTGGTGTCAATCTCCGTTCTCGGGTCTACGACTTTTTCCTTCTCGACTTTATTATCAATCTTCTTCGCGGCTTTCTTGGCTTTTTGAGCGCTCTTCACGGACTCTTTCAAATCCTGCGTGACAGAATCAATGAGGGCTTGTTCGTCTTCGCTCGGTTCCTCTTCACCAGATTCATCTTTTTCCGAGTCATCGTCCCCGTGCTTCTTGGTACTGCTCTTCTTTTTCGACTTCTTAGAGGTGGACGATCCATCGTAATCACCTTCACTTTCGCCATCTTCTTCTTCGTTATCGGTGAGTTTGGATGTTTTTGAGAAGAGTTCCTTGTGCTTCTTTCGTGAAGAAGATTTTCCCGAATCGTCCTCGTCGTCGCTCTCGAGCGGTGCTTTATCGTAATCATCGCCAGAATCACTCTTAGAAGAAGAGTGGTGGTGGTGCTTTGATGACGACGACGTCGCCGCGGAGTAATCGTCGTCTGCCGAATCGGAAGACGACCACGGTAAAAGGGAGGTAAAGCTCGCGCCGGCGCTTTTCCCATGAGAGACACTGTAGTAGGAGTAGCACCCAATAACGGAAATTATGGAAACACCGAGAATTCCAATACCCGTGTTCCTACGGAACCTTTCTTGATCTTCGCGGTGTTCGCGCAAGTAATCACGATCGATTAAACTTTCGTCCATTCGGCCGCCGTTTGGACTGCGCCCACCCTGGTTCGTCCCGTAATTGTTCCGATGATGATCTTGATGTTGTTGCCGGTATTGTTGATTGTAGTCGTTGTTGTTGCTACCACCAATAACTTTTCCTCTACCAGTGTTAATCGCCGGCGGAGCGTTTTGCATCAAGTTCATCGAGTGTTGCGTGGCCCAATTTCTTCCTCCTCCATTCTCTACATCTCCTCGCGGCCCAGACGAATCGGTTTTACCATATCGAGCCGCAGTTTGTGAATATCGACTCGAGTGCTTGAAGGAAGGATCAAACTGAGATTCATTGTTATTAAACATGATCTAATAATAATGATGATGACGATGACGATGGTTTATTATCGTTATCGATATGGTTCTCTCTCTAAACGCTTTTTTGTTGCGCGCCCCAGATGTGTCGTTCTCTAGGCCGCGGCTAAATTTGTGCGATGTAGAAAGCGGGCGGCGATACAAATGGATCTACCACTCGATGTGAACGATGAGAATAGTATCGAACAGAAGCGCGACCCTTCCAACAAGCGTGCGCGCGTTTATTACTGCGACTGCGACTCGATCGATAAAAGATCGATCGGTGGAATGGACAGACACGTGCAAGTGAAACTTTCTTTTAAAGTGAAGAAAAGAAGATGGGGGGGAGGGAAGAGTTTTTAATTAAGAAAAGAGACCGCGCGTTCATTTTTTTTGGTTTGGTTCGACAAAGAAGAAATCGATTTTGATGCATCAAATAATTTTTCAACAACACATTATACAATGAAAATAGTAGAAAGAACACAATACAATTTACATATCATCAAAGTGCTCGGCTTTATACTTCATTGCCGCTTCTCTGACGTTATCGACGATAAAGAACGCGCCACAAATTCTCGCCGTTCTCGCTGCACCACCTCTATAAAGTCCTCCAACACCATGTTCGCGGTAGACTTGACCCAACGCGCTTCTGGCGTTCCGATACGTCTTCGACGCCATGTCCCCTTGCATACACGTCTTTGCCGTATCTACCGGGTGCGTCATCCCTGCCGCCATGGTACCCGCAAAACACGATCCCGCAATCCGCGCGGCTTGTTCGTTCTCACTAAAAAATGGGTGCATGCTTTTGATGTGTTGCGTGGCGACTGGACCAACGCCCAAGTATCCCGCCGTGTAAATCGATTCTCGAACCGCGCAAGACGTGAAACCGCGGAAGAGAGCTGCCACGCCGTGCTCCTTCGTAACAGCCGATAACGCTCCACCAATAGATGTCGCCAACTTTTGCTGTTGAATGACAACCAAATCTAACGGGGAATACAAGATAGAACTGATTGCGCCCGCGCCCATCGCAGCGCCAATCTTCTCATGCGCTCGTAACTCTCTCGAAGCATCGCCGGCTAAAATAAGTCTCTCTAAGCCACCGTTCACGGCCATTTGAAACGCAGTAATCGGTGCCACTGCACTTGCATTGGCGACAACACCCCTGTACCAACCCTGTATGTTCTTAGGCATCGGTCGACCATCTTGTGAAGTGATCTTATATGTGATTAAAGGCACTGTTTTTATGTATTCGTTGGAGGAAGAAGTGGAAAATTTTTGTTTGTTAGCAATCACAAACGACAAACAAAGGCGATGATGTGTCCTTTTTTGGTGTTCCCTCCACCTCTCTTTGGTAGAAGAGAAGAGACTTTGGAAAAGGATACACATCATCAACATCGTCGTCAACAACAACAACAACAATGATCAATCAATACACACACGAACGGACGAAACAATACATGCGAACGAAAGCAAAACGTACTCTGTATGCCAGTTTCGAGAATACCACCGGCGGCGCCAACGGCGAGATTTTCCGTGTCCGAGAGCGTAGCTTTCTTTGTCATTTCGGATTTTTTTTTGGATTACTCTTTTTCTTGGTGGACTAATAACAAACAAACGAACTCTGCTAATGAGTAAGTCGTTTTGAACGCGCAATCGGAGTGTCGATTTCGGGCGCAAATTATAAACGCACACACACAGAGAGAGAGAGAAAGAGAGAGAGAGAGAGAAAGAAAGTGAGAAACTGTGAAAATCTAGACTCTCTCGCGGTATTGAGGATAATTGCTTTGCTCTTGCGTTGTCTCACTAACGAACGAATGGCGTCGATATTTCTCGTAAAAGACAAAAAAAATGAAAAAGAAAAGCCTGTCGTGGCAGCAGCTCCTCTCTTGTCTTTGCTTTTTCTGAAAGGATGGGGAAGGAAGGAAAAGAAAGCGAGTGGCGAGAAAAAAACCCAGTCCAAAAAAAAAGCGGAAAAAGAGAGAATAAAAAAAAAGGTGAAAAAAAGTCGTTAATATAGTACGAGTAGTACGTACGACGTCCTCGTTTTCATCGTCGTCACGATACTAATCTCTTCCTTCTTACAGGACGACGACGACCGGGGGGTAAAGGATGAAAGTTAACGTAAGTAATAATAGGCATTCGCACGCTCTTTCTCTCGCTCGCTCTCGCGATAAGCACGTCCGCTTTTACTCACTCGAAATATTCCACCCTTTTCGTGCACATAAAATACAACAGATTCTCGTGGTAAACGACGACGGCATCGATGCGCCTGGAATAAAAACACTCATTCGAACGCTCTCGAAAGAAAAAGAGTTTAACGTCTGCGTCGTCGCGCCAGAGCGCGAGCGATCGGCGAGCGGACATTGCATTACCGTACACGAACCAATTGGGGTTAAACGATTATCAGATTATTACCACGACGACATGTATAATGATGGTGATGATGATGATGATGATGAAGGGGACGAAACAGAAAAACTAGAAGGAAAAACAGAGTTTCAAGTGAAATGTAAAAGTTATTCAATCACGGGAACGCCTGCAGATTGCTCAATGCTTGCACTAGGCCCAGATATGTTCCCAGAACTCATCAAATCAAACGTTAATAGCAATAGAAATGGCGGAGTAGAATTCGATATTGTTCTTTCGGGAGTCAATAGAGGCGACAACGCGGGCAAACACGTCATGTATTCAGGAACGGTCGCCGGTGCCAGAGAAGCTGCGATGAAAGGTCAAATAGGCGTCGCGCTTTCGTTAGATTCGTATTCGAGAACTGCAAATTACTCAGAGAGTTGTAAAATAGCCACGCAGATTGTGAAGTCCATTGTATCGAGCGAAGAACGGAAACGACTTTTGAGAGGTTTTGTCATCAACGTGAACGTCCCGAGAGACGGTGAAAAAATCAAAGGCGTGGAAACGTGTGCGGTGTCGACGTGCTCGACCATTCCGTTTTGGAAACGAGTAAAAGATCCAAATCCTGAAGTATTATACGTGACGCACGACGATGGTGAAGAGGATGCGCGAGCGCCTTCGCCACTCCCGTCTCCCCCATCTTCACCTAGAAACACTCATGCTTTGGAAAGGAAGAGTAGTAAAATTCTTTCGTCGCCGAAGAAGCGCGATGGATCTGAGGGAGGTGCAGAGGGTGGTAGCAAAGATTTTGACACGTCTGACTATTTCAAGACGAAATTGAAAATCTCGAACGATGATGAAAACGAAATGGCGTGTTGGAGAAAGAACGAGACGCGATGGTTTCGAAACGGATTTGGCGGAACCGAACGCGACGACCGGGTCGGAATAGACTCAGAGCTTTTGAAGCAAGGTAAAGTAGCCATCTCCATATTAACGACGAATAACGCGTGTTTAACGGAACCAACATTTAGATTCGACGTAGGCGAAGAGGATGTGGCGAGAATAAAACAGATTGGCGTTGACATAGCTCAAGAAGTAGCCTGTTCGTGCCTGTGAGCGTATTACATCGCAAACACTTGCGTTTAACTTATGTAAAGATGTATAAAGGACCTCATTCTTAATAACATTCGACAATATAAATTATTAATACATTAAAGGCGTACATCACAACTGTACGCACGTGTGTAATCTTTGTGCTGCGCTGCATTGTTGGTACCACTTAATTTCAACATTTTAAGGTTTTTTCGTTTCCGAGTAAAAAGAGAATTCCTCACACAAAAACTCATTTTCCTTTCGCATGAGGACACAAAGGTTGCTCCTCGCTTCAATCGCGAGCAGAAGAGTCAGTCAACATCTCGCTTCCTCTTCCTCTTCCTCCACCTTTATTTCATTGTCGCGTGTCACAACATTATTATCATCACCAAGGACGACAACGATTGTTAGTTTGGATAAAAATCATACTTTCTCGTTAAAATTTTTTCACTCTACTCCTGTGCATTTGAAGGAAGGATTCGATGACCCGCCACCACTCAGAGCACACAAAAGAGTCGTCGTTACTGGTTTAGGATTAGTCACCCCTTTAGGATGCGGAGTCGAACACAATTGGAACGAAATACAAGAACGAAAAACTGGCATTCGAGCTATAAGAGAGAAATACATTCACGAGCAAGATTTGACGAGTGTCGGCGGCATTAAAGTGGTTGCCAACGTCCCAAGGAGAACGAGGATAGAAGGTGGGTATGGAATACAATATGGTGGTGATGATCACAAGACTGATCATGATAAAGCGAGTGGACGCATTATACAAAGTGATAACATGTTCGATGATAGTAAATGGCACGACGACGCGAACCGAGTAGCTGCTTTCGTGGCATTTAGCCGAGACGCGGCGTTTCAAGCCTTACGTGACGCAAAAATCATAGATGATGATGGTAGTATTATTCATGCTGCGACTAGCGGTAGTAGTAGTAGTAATGGTAGAGATAGCAGTAGAGATAGTATTAATGTTGATCGATTTGGTACGTCCATCGGTGTCGGAATGGGTGGCGTGTCGGATATCTCCAACGCCGGAAAACAACTTCATGAGAACCCGAAGAAGAAGCTTTCACCGCATTTTGTTCCGAAAGTGCTTGCCTCCGCGGCGAGTGGGAATCTAGCATGTGCGTGGAATCTACGAGGCCCAACGCACTGCTCATCCACTGCCTGCGCTGCAGGAGCGCATGCGATAGGAGACGCTTTTAGAACAATTCAAAGAGGCGACGCGGATTTTATGCTCGCTGGTGGCGCCGAGTCCTGCTTAGATGCGGTGAGTATTCTGGGTTTTCGCACGGTCAGAGCGCTAACTATGGCCAATGACATTTTAAAGGCATGTTTACCTTTAGATAAGAATCGATCTGGCTTTGTCATCGGCGAAGGCGCTGGGATGTTAGTCTTAGAAAGTTACGAATCTGCGAAGAAACGAAATGCTACCATTTACGCCGAATTGCGAGGCTATGGCACTTCAAACGACGCGTTCCACGCGACTAAACCTCCAGAAGATGGCAGAGGAGCTCTTTTAGCCATGGAAAATGCATTAATTGATTCTGGGTTACGTGCTGCGAATATTGCGCACGTTAATCTTCACGCGACGGGAACGGCTATAGGTGACGAAGCAGAGTTCAAAGCCATCCTCTCGCTCTTTGGAGAAGAACATTTAAGAAAGGGAAACGTACGCATCTCCGCGACAAAATCGAGCACAGGTCACTGCCTAGGAGCGAGTGGTGCAATTGAAGCCATTTTTACTATTTTGGCGTTAAAAACTGGCATAGCTCCCGCCACTGTGGGTTTAACCGAACCCTTGTCGGACGTTTTGCTCGGCTGCGCGTCTGGTGAGCTTCAGAATATTTCCTTCTCTCCGGAGGCGAAGAGATACGCGGCGATGAGTAATTCTTTTGGATTTGGTGGCACAAATGCAAGCTTAGTCTTCTCGTTGCCACCTCCTTCATTCTCGCTTTAGTAGAGTATTTTTCGTACGTATATGTATTTACAAAGGATAAAACTTCACAAAATTTACAATTCTGTCGTTGCATTAAACCATATTAGAAAGAAGAAGAATGGCGGTGGAAACTTTGTCAACATTATCATTATCAACGGGGTCGAAAACAGTGGTTTTCTCGTTTCGTAAGGCGCATCGCGTGAATAATCGTTTATTGTATTGTCGCAGGCGTCTTCAACAACAACAACAACAACAACAACAACAAGTCGTTGTAAAAGCGACATCGTCCACAGAAGGAGAACAGAACACTCCCAGTGCCAAGGAAGAAGAGGACGACGGACAGGATGTTTTCGCGGAGACGAGGAGAGAAAGCGTAGTTGTTTCGCCGACGGCATCAGAAGAAGAAGGGGTAGAGGAAGAGGATAAAGGTGATAATAATAAAAAGAAACTTTGGGAATGTTCACAGTGCTTTGGTGGAAACCAAAGCGTATTAGTATCCCAGTTGCGAGACGTCTCGGAAGTTTTAGCGGATGGGTTTGGGAAACCAGCTGACGATTTACTCAATGGTTTGATGCAAAAAACGCGATGGAGTGCAGGAAATTTCGCGTGCGTCATCGCTCGACCATACGGCTCGCAACCATATAAACCATCCAAGCGTTTGACGGCGAAAAGTGTGCGAAGAAAAGGAGCAACAGCGGCAAAACAGTCTACTCCTAATAACAAGAAAATGTTTCGAGAAGGTAACGACATAGTCGGCGCATGCGACTTGACGCTCTTACCTGCGTATGGTCCGAAAGCTTCCAGAGAGTTGCGAGTGAAGAATGGGATAAAGTTACTCAGCTTATCCAACGAGAGTAATTTTCTATACTTGACTGGAATGACGACACGATCGGCCAATCGAAGAATGGGCATAGGTAAAGCGCTTTTGGAGGAATGCGACGCTATCGCACGAAAGATGGCAAAAAGTCGACCAAAATGTATAGCTTTGCACGTTGCAAAAGATAACACAAGCGCTATTGGCCTTTACGAGAGTTGCGGCTATAGAATCGTCTCCGAAACGCAAGGCGTTAACAGTAGTGAAAGAAGTAGTAATAGTGGCAGCGGTCCATCCTCTTTGGGCGATAAGTTTATGCAATTTGCGAATAAGATGGCATCTGTTCCAAAAATCGGCGGAGTTGAAGAGGAGGTTCATTTCATGGTTAAATGGATACGACCAGACGTGATTGATGAGAAAATGAAACGGATGGATGAAACGGGAGTATTGAAGGAGATACCGACGTTGTGACTTTGATTTATTTTACTGCTTACTCCTCTTTTTTGCGTTCGACATTTTTTTTTTTGTCTCTGACTCTTGACTCTTAAATATCTTCATATTTTACCTAGGTGATGTATGCGTCAAAACTGTTCCCAACGTCACAAAATCCCGCAGAACTATTCAAAAGATGAAACTCCGTATTCATAACGTTGCAAATAATGTTTCTTTCTTCTTGATGTTTGCGTTGATCTCATCTTTTTTTCGTCCTGGTATTGCTTTGCCAACGTCTCCTTGTTCGAATGTGGTGACGCCAATCTTCGTCGTTGGAAGCGCTAACTTCGATATTACAGTGCACACAGAGCTTCCTAAATCTGAAGAAACTATTCGAGCTTTCAATTCAAAAATATATCGAGCGCTTGGAGGTAAAGGTGCGAATCAAGCGGTCGGTGCGAAGAAAAGTTTGTTGAATCCGGATAGCGAAGTCTATTTTATAGGTAGAGCAGGTGGAGACGACGAAGGGAAATGGTTGTTCGATATGCTCTCCAATGAGTTCTCTATCAATTTGAAGTATTCTGAATCTATCCGGAACGTTTCAAGTGGAACAGGCATTGTTCTACTATCTAAGGAGGGCGTGGCGTCTTCTGTGGTTGTGCCAGGGGCGAACGCCGAGTGGGCAGAAGACACGCTTACATTGCAAAATTTCTTCGCGGACGTCTTTTCCTCATCAAATATCTCTTCTGATGATCGCACATGCTTAGAAGATCATAAAACAAAGTACGTAGACTCTATTAAAAACGTTCTTTTGCTACAACGCGAAATTCCAGATGCCGTTAATGAAGCCGCGAGCAAAGCGTTTAGAAAAATAGAAGGGGATTTGGATCGTCTCGTGCTGTTGGATTTAGGCGGCTCGCAGTCTCGCGTGTCAGATGAGCTCTTCCAAAGCGTTGATATTATTTCGCCAAACTTGAACGAGCTTGAAACATTAGTCGCAACATCGATTACAGGTGATGGAGGCAATAAGTATGATTTTGAGAATGATGACGACGCTATTCGCGCAGCAAAGGATGTATTGAAGCTAAGAGGGAATGGGAATCAAGCACTTCTAGTTACTTTGGGTCGCAGAGGATCTTTTTATATTACGAGTAAAGACGATGAATTGCTTTTCGCAAAACCGGCGGTGGAGTTGGATTACGAGCTCGTCGTCGATTGTACGGCTGCGGGTGACTCGTTTCGTAGCGCTTTCGCAGTTGCGATGGCGGAAGGGAACACGGTAGCGCGCGCAATGGAGATTGCCTCCGCGAGTGGTGCATTGGCTGTTCAAAAGATGGGCGCGGCACCGTCGTTACCAGATAGATCTAGTATTGAAGAGTTTTTAGAGAAGAGTGGACGTCTGAGAACGAAATTCGCTCCTCGTAGAGATAAAGAACTGAGCGAAAGTTTGATGATGAAATTTGCATGTCGATTAAACTCGTTCAAGGAGAGGAAAGATATAGTCCCAAAAGTCAAATATTTTGACTCAAAAGCGCTCTTGGAACGATACGCGACAGTACAAGGTGTCTCGCACGTCGAATTGAATTTTCCCGAGCACGTCACGAAAAGAACTTACAAGAAAATTATGAAAATTACTGAGCGTTTGAACTTGAAGGTATCGGGATTGAACGTCCGATTCCCGAAGGACATTTTCAGAAACGGTGCGTTTACCAATCCAAGAGAAGAAGTTCGGGAAAAAGCCGTTCAATTTTTGAAAGATGCGTGCGAGGTTGCTTTATTGATGGGAGATGGAGTTCAAAACATAGTTGTGTGGTCGCAGTTTGACGGTTACGATTACGATGGACAAGTTGATTTTTTTGAGTCATGGAACCATATGGTAAGTGGGTACAGGGCTGCTGTCGGTGATTCGAGCACGTGCGCAAAGATAGGAAAAATATCGTACGAGTTCAAACCGACGGATGCGCTCTGTCGATCTTCTCTGATACCAAACGCATTTGCATCCTTAATGTTAATCGAAGAAGTAGGATTGCCAAACATTGGTTTAACGCTGGATTACGCGCACGCGTTAACTGCCGCTGAGAATCCTTCGCAATCTGCAACCATGGCATTTATGAAAGGAGAAAAGTTGTTTGGAGTGCATCTGAACGATGCCGTGCAATCGAAACTGGGTGCGGAAGACGGCTTGTCATTCGGAAGCGTCAATCCTCGCGGTGCGTATGAATTCATTCGAGTTTTGCAAAAATTCAAGTATGATGGTGTCATTTACTTTGATACGTTTCCAATGAACGAAGATCCGGTTCGGGAGTGTGAAAGAAACATCGAGGTTGTCAAAAAGTATTGGGAGATGGCAAAAAAAGAGTCAGGAAATAGCAAACTTATCGAAGCGCGCAGAGAGCATGATTTTCTCGGAATAGAAACTAATTTAATTAGACTGCTATACAAGTAAAAAGTCTCATTCATTCATTCATTCATTCATTCATTCATTCATTCATTCATTCACATGTCCTTTCACCAAGTCAACGAACTTTCACTACGCGACCCTTTTCCCTCGCCTGCGCACATGCGCAACGAACCAAACTTTTCTCCGCCTCTAGCACATCGTATCGAAACTGAACGCGTAAATCTGGAACGTTTGTCTTTTCAATATCATTCGCTTCTAACGCGTGTAGCAACTCTTCTTCCTCTTCTTCCTCGTCCTCGCCGCTTTTGGGGGCGGCGGTTGACGTAGCTAACCGGTTTGATGAAGAAGATGACTTGAATATCTTCTCCGAAATCCAGTGTTTCTTAGCTTCTCTGGGGAATCCAGAATTCAGAACAGAGTTTCTCGCAATCTCACACAGGTCTGCCGCGCTCAATTTCCAAACCTGCGCGGCGACAGAATACTCTTCAACTAGGGGTTCCTTCGTCATGTGAATCTGTAGTGGATCATCAGTGCTCAAAGTTACCGCTAAACCTCTCGCAAAGAACAGTGGGAATGGATTGCGATGGTAATCGACAAACAGCGAGTTGTTCGAGAGCGGCGACATATTTAAACCAATTTGTGTCAAGTAATACAAGTATTGTAATACTGGCGATTTACGCAAATTGATCCCATGTGCGATATTTTCCGCCAACATGAACGTCGTAGCTAAGTGGTCAATATCTCCGGCTTCGCCCGCGTGAGGCCTAAACGCAATGATATTCATACCTTTTGACTCTCTCAGCTTGTTCAGAGTATACAAATTCGCATAGACATAATATGCGTAATAGGAATAGGCTGGATTATGTTTTACGTTCCATTCTTCCGGAACGCGCATGTGCTTGTTTGGTCGTCTCTCAGGTTTGGATTCGTCGTCGACCATATCGAATCCAACGACAGTCCTTAAAAAATGGTGCAACTCTGGATGCGACGAAGGGTCAATCGTTACTTCAAACAATGGAATAAATATATTGTCCAGCATTTGCTGAAAATTTTTCATTGTCCCCTGCGCTTTATAAACATTAAACAACCTCGGCAACTGTATCATCCAAACGATATTTTTCGAAAACAAACCGTGATTGAGTACCCATGCTGCTAAAGAATCCCATTCAGCTTTGCGACGACCATATATGCTCAAACGGTACTCCGCCATGGTGTATTTATTCGCCTCCAAATCGGATAAAACCTCTTTCGTCAACTCCGCTAAGAACCGCCCACGGATCAAGTTATCGCTCTTTATGAAAATCTCTCGTAAACGCGACTGACCGCATGGATTGTATTTCAAATTGAATCGATCGAAACGATGAAATGTGTTTTTATCTGCGCGCATATCCAAAGTATCGATGTTCAACTCGTGTGACGTCATGCCAAT
>MDSZ01205881.1_pt1 | contig 22960 bp, 21 predicted proteins | sample 811201 | NCBI WGS metagenome assembly MDSZ01 (sample SAMN05326647, study PRJNA326480) | marine metagenome | isolation source: seawater | place: Indian Ocean: North | collected 2010 | reverse complement strand
TGAAGCATGTTCTTTACACCTTCACTTTGATTTGCCGCGACTGAACGCCGAATCAACACATCTTGCCAGCATCTCCGACCACACCAGTTCTAAGCCCATGATGTACCACACCTAAGTTAAAAGGGTCATGGCATCGACATGTCGGCTTACTTCATGCAGATGGGCGCAATGAGACTGAATTGCCAACGCCTCTGATGTACACCATCATGAAATCGAGCACATTCTTACGGACAAGTATGCTGGGCACAAGTTTTCAAGCACAATTTGATCCGTTTCGTATACGTTTCTAAACCGTTTGTTCTGTACTTCAAGCATTCATTCTTTCAGTGGACCCTGACCGAGCATGCCATGAACTGCTCACACCAACAGGGCACAGTCCGTGTAGCTTCACTCGTGAAGTACAACCACGCCAAGGATGTTGATAAACAAGTCCACTAGGGCTCTTAATGCGTCTTCGGTTAATACCCAAAACATGTTGATATGTTAGATATTCATAAAGTGATCTTCTGCAACACCGTTTCTTACCACTCAATGATCCCTCTGTCGCTTGCATCGACCTCTCAACATTTTGTTATTTATGACGCTCCTAACAGAACATTTTGTTGATATAAAAAATCAATGCATTGTTATCTTGTCGTGATATGATTGATATTCGTTTTTGATATGAATCGTGCACAATACATCAGTCACCGCAAAAAACCCTTGCAATGATGGACTCTCGGTACGCCTCCAGTTTATAATCCCGCCCCAGAAAGGCCTGTCGTTCCTATGCACTCACAGACTCCCCTGAAATTGCATTGTCTTGCCATTTTCATAGTCCTGATCGTGACAGGCTGCCAACCATCAGCAGGGCCACCGAACAATGAGAATCCGCCAGGCATGGCATGGATACCAGGGGGCAGTTTTGACATGGGTTGTGTCGACCCAACACGGTTTCCTCATGGCGGTCCTGATCCCATGAATGATGCTCGACCGATTCATCTTGTACATGTTGACGGGTTTTGGATGGATGAAAAAGAAGTTACGAATGCTGAATTTGATGAGTTTGTCAAAGCTACAAACTACGTAACCATCGCTGAGCGCACCCCATCTGCAGAAGATTTTCCTGGGGCACCTCCCGAGGCACTGGTTGCCGGATCCATTGTATTTACTCCCCCAATGGAGAATGTTCCCCTCCGGGATGGGACCGGAGGCGCTCATCTTCGATGGTGGAATTATGTGCCGGGTGCCAACTGGCGTCACCCAACTGGTCCAGACAGTTCCGTTGAGGGCCATGACGATGACCCTGTTGTGCATATCGCATTTGAAGATGCCGAGGCTTACGCCGAGTGGGCGAATAAAAGACTTCCGACTGAAGCTGAGTGGGAGTATGCGGCCAGAGGCGGTCTGGATTCAACTTTCTACCCATGGGGTAATGATTTTCGACCTGAGGATCAATGGATGGCCAATACCTGGCAGGGTAGGTTCCCTAACGAAAATACTGCCGAGGACGGCTTCGTAGGTGTTGCCCCAACAGGTACGTATCCATCGAATGACTATGGTCTTTACGACATGTCTGGAAATGTATGGGAATGGTGTGCTGATTGGTATCGGCCAGACACATATCTTACGCAGGTGAAACGTTCCCGTGATGGAATTTATAATCCAAAAGGCCCCGTCGACAGCCACGACCCCCAAGAACCTGGCTTACCAAAGAGGGTACAGCGAGGTGGATCATTTTTGTGTACAGAACAATACTGCGCGCGATACATAATTGGCACGCGAGGCAAAGGTGAAATTTCTAGTGGAACAAATCATATTGGTTTTCGATGCGCGAAATCACCCTAATGGCCTAGCCTCAATGCTTTGTCATTTTCTTCAGGTTTGATAATGAGTTGGTATTCACAATATCCTTCGCCTCCAAAAAAGCTCGTCGTGCTTGGAGAATACCGCACCGCATCACATCCAGCCCCTGTTCAGAATGGGCGTCTGTTGAAATAACCATCTTTACACCTGACCGTTTTGCAGCCAAGGCATTTTGCACATTGAGGTCAAGTCGCCATGGATTGGCATTAATTTCAAGAAATGTCCCTGTTTGAGCAGCTGCTGCAATAAGTGCTTCCATGTCGACATCATAGGCAGGGCGCCTGTTGATGAGGCGCCCTGTCGGATGACCAATCACACTGACATACGGGTTTTCGACAGCCTCAATGATACGCTTTGTGATTTTTTCTCTTGATTGATGCTGGCCATAGTGGAGACTCGCCACAACCCAATCTGCTTTCATCAAAACAGTATCCGGAAGATCAAGCCCGCCTTTTTCAAGAATATCAACTTCAATCCCTTTCAGCACTGTAAAGGTTGGATTTCCCCGTCCTGCAAGAGTCTCGTTGAGTCGATCAATCTCACCCCATTGATTAAGGAGTCGCGTTGGATCCAGACCATTTGCCATGGTGACTCGTTGACTATGATCTGTAATAGCGATGTAGGACAGACCTCGCTGTATTGCTGCTTGAACCATCTCACCCAGTGCTAACTCACCATCAGTGGCATTCGTATGCATATGAAGATCACCACGGATATCATCCAGTGAGACAAGTTCTGGCAGGTCTCCCTCTTCGGCTTTTGTAATCTCATCCGTGCCTTCTCGTAGTTCCGGTGGAATCCAAGGAAGTCCAACTGCTTCATAAACATCTTGTTCAGTGCTCCCGGCAATGTGATCACCCTTTACAGGTTTTGCATTCGGATCAACATTAGGCACAAGGCCAAAGACACCATACTCATTAATGGTGAGATTTTTTTCACGGGCTCGTGAACGAAGACGCACATTGTGATCTTTAGAACCTGTGAAGTATTGCCAAGCTGATCCAAAAGAATCATGTTCGACAACTCTGAGATCAACTTGTATGCCCCTTGGACCACGAATACTTGTCTTCGTCTCCCCACGAAGAAGAACGTCGCTGCATTCTTGCCAGGCCTGTAAATGATCCATTACTGTATGGGCATCATTGCTATCGATGAGAATGTCTATATCGCCTACCGTCTCTTTTCCACGTCGCCAACTGCCAGCTCCTTCTGCCTGATGCGTTGCAGGACATTTTCGCATCCACGCAAGCAGTTCCTGAACGATGACGTCCGCCTCTTCCCAGAGAATACGGTCATGCTCAACACTTTTTGCAAAGGCAATATTTTCAAGTATTGAGGACTCTGTTTTTTTCCCAAAACCTTTGACTGAACGCACACGTTCCTCACGACATGCTTGCTCAAGTGCATCCAACGAGTCGATATGGAGCTCCTTTACAAGAACCTTTACTTTTTTAGGCCCTAAACCCGGAACTCGCATCAAATCGAATACAACTGCTGGTGTTTTTGCTCTGAGCTCATCCAAGAGCGGCAGGCCACCTGTCTTAATAAGGACCTCAATTTTTTTTGCTAAATCTGATCCTATTCCTTCAAAATCTGTAAGGTTCTGATTCTTATCGCGCAGAATAGTGGCTAATGACTCCACCATTGTTCCAATCGTATGAGCTGCATTTCGATACGCACGCACACGAAAAATATTTCCACCCTGAAACTCAAGTAGATCAGCTATCTGATCAAAAACAGCACGAATGTCACTATTTGTCACGATTGCCACAATTGATTTTGTGTGATGTCAATGAATCCCGCCACTGACACCTTTTTGTGACAATGACCTGTTATTGCTGTGAGCGAATAGGGAGCGCAGCAGTTGGATACCCTCCTGATGATCGTCTTGAAGCATACGAAGATGGGGTCTGTGAGGAAACCATTGGTGTCAGAGTAGCCTGCTGACCAGGATATCCCCTTTGTCGCTGCTGCATCTGAGTCGTATGACCTGTTGGCTCAAGTAAACGTGGAAAAGCACCAGTTGCCGCTCCTGGACCAGTTCCTGGCAACACAGGCATCCGATTCCCCTCGTATAGCTGCCCTTGTGTTGGTGAAGCCGAAGGCCACACAGGAGACATTGCTGGGGCGGTCACGGGCTGCCCGGTTTGACCATGAGGCCATGGCTGGCCTGTGCCAATTGCTCCTGTGACCCCCAAACTATTTTGGGGCTGTGTTGTATCACTCTCCGTTTTGCTTGAGCCATCTCCACCCCCTGTCGTCGTACGAGGTACCTCAGGAATCGGCTTCAGCGATGGCGCAGGAGTCAAGGCTGGAGGAGACGTGGGTTGCAATTGTGGCTGAGTTGGAGCAGGTGAAACATAGGTTCCACTCTGTGGAACAACTTGTTGAACAGGTGTTTGTGGCGCAGTTGTTGCGGGCAAGGCAGGTGCAGCAAAACTTGATTGTCCTGGTACGTCTGCCCCAGCAGCTCCCCATGCTTGAGGAGATGTCTGAACGGGTGCTGCGAATGGACTGGTACCTTGCGCGGTGGCAGACGTATATCCAGGTTGCATCTGAACATATTTTGTTGAATAGACAGCTCGATACTGAGTGACAGGAACACTCACAGGCTTTTGTTGATAACTCGTGACAGGTTGCATGCACTCAACAGGACAACCTGTACATGGGTCAATTTCACAAGATGGTTTATACGTCGTTACAGGAACGCACTGATATTTCGTTTGATACGTTGTTTCTGGCACATAACTGACCTGTTGCACCGGAACCATAACTGGCGCTGGTGGAGGGGGCGGCGGAGCCGGAGCCGGAACCGGGACAGGTGCTGGAACCGGAGCATATACAGGAGCCACTGCATAGGCTGGTGGAGCCTGTCGAAAACACGAACAACATCCGGCGAAAAGGCCAGATAAACAGCACTGTGACTGTGCACTACAAATCTGCATTGCTCCAACCGTCATGCTACAAAATAGCAAAACGCACATCATGACACGTCGGATCACCATCTCTCACTCCTCACAGGGTGTATCAAAGGGCTGCCCCATCTGGGCAAGTCCCGCAACACCCAAGACTAGGTTGCACCATGGTGCAGGAGTTAAGAAAAATCTGCTTGCACATACAGAAATTCACTCTTTTATTGCTCAGCAACCACTTCTATCGATGTAACCCATACGACCTGACTGCATGGCTTGTCGACTTCGATCTTCAAATACGTCATAGAGACGAAAAAGGGCTTCTCGAAGATTGGGCTGGTACGACTCAAAAGCCGTTTCTATGTCTTTCTGCATAATAAGCGAACCCAACCACAATCGAGAATCTGGCAACTGTTTGATAATTGCCAGAAAGCTTTTGAGAGACACCTGACATGTCATAAGAACTGGGATGCTCATCACTCTATGACTGGTAACAACAAGACGACAGCCCCGTGATACTGCAAGACGGCATACAACACTGCCGACAGTACGACTCATTCGTTCCCAGCTATCCAGAAGCAGAAGATCATCCGGTTTACTTCGGAGAAGTATGCGAGCAACTCTTTGGAGATCCTGCCAGGTTGTATTTCTAAGGCTATATCGTGTGACCGAGTGGTTACCCCTTAAGGCTTCGTCATAGATTCTTGATAAAACCGTTGTTTTCCCCGATCCATGGGGGCCAACAATTGCACCGATACGACCACACTGATCAAGATTATGGAGACATTCTCCAAGATCTATGCATTTTCCAGAGACATTCACCGGCACAATCTCACCAGGCTGAGTGAATCTGGTTGCAAAGGGATTCGCCAGCATCGTTATACCCCGACACCCTCTGTTTTGCGTGAAAGTACTTGATGAGCAGGTGGAATCGTCCCCAATTCAAATACGTGTTCTGAAACAAAGTCTTTTCCACTCAGAAAAAAGAGGCGTATTCGGACGCACCATCGCACCTTCACAATCATTCCTTCATACGACAATGGACTTGCTGGTAAATCAGTTTGAAATGATCCCTCAACAAGTTTTGACTCAGATGACTCTTTTTCTCCTACTCTTTGAAAGAAATGAACTCCTAAATCCTCCTCACCTTTCCCCTCTGTATACCATGCAACAGAATGTTCAATTGCTTTCAACTGTCCCCCTGAAAGATTCAGAACTTCATAGTGCGCCAGTAGGTTTTCATTTGGTTGATACCGTCGATCAATATGACTGAATTGAACATTCACTTTTGGCTGACTATGCATCTGGTCATACTGACGAGTCATCTTACTGTATCCTGAGTCGTGTTATCTGGCGTCTCGTTGATATGTGTCTGTTGCTGATAGTCATCTCGCGGAAAGATAATCAGTGGAAAGACCCGACAAAAAGGAGGCCATCGATCAGGTACACCACGTACAACAAATCGCCAACTTACAACATTATGCTCAGATTCAAACGAATGCATGGCATCGATTGGCACTTGGATCATTGTTTCAATTTCAAAACGTGAGACTGGAGAAAGTTGCACATCTTGCCACTGCTTGATCATATGGCGTGATACCACTACTCGCTCCGTACGGGTATCTGTGCCTTGTCGATAGGTTGCTTGTTCCTCTAGCTCCATCGATATTTCAAGGCTCCGTAGCATCCCACTACCACCCTGCGCAAGAAGAACTTCATAGTGTTGCCCTGGACGAAGTGGGTGATCAGAAACCTCAATCTGGGTTGGACCCACGGACGTCGTTAGCACCAGACGTCGGAAGAAAAGCACGACACTCCCAACACCCACCACAGCGAAAGGAATAATCAGTGAAAATAGCAACCAATCAACTCGACCTCCCATGAGGTCAAGGCCAGCACCGATTGCCAAAACCAAAAGCACTGCATTCCAAACAACTGAAAAAAGTCCAAAACCTAATAATGCCCAACTCTCGGGGCTTTCAATAGGAAGACGATAGCGAAGGATTGTTCCTGGTGAATTAACGAGATTGTCACAGGCAGGAATGCCGGGAAATCCAGGCGACTCAAGTGGAGTTTGCCCCATAGATGCTGCTGGACCAGTACTTCTCACTGAGGCAGCCTTATGCTCTTCAGATTTTCCCCAAGACCTCACCGTCTTGTACAATCCGCTTCCACCAAATGCAACCAAAGCCCCAGGAAGCAATAAGGTCAGCAGCCACATCCACCAATTGTATCCTCGACTGAGGACTACGGTCATAGGTGAGTCAGGGTCATACCAGCAAGGGATTTCAGAGCCAATGGGAGGAAGATCCTGAAGCCTTGCTAATGCTGTCTCTCGATCTGATGTGACAGATGTGCTCGGTGGTTGGCTCCATGTCTCAATACGATTCTTATCCACTGGATAATTGACACGCAGGACTGGCGCCCATGCTGAGTGTGAGATATGAGGAGGATCGCTCACCAAGCGTCTTTGTAAACCTCTTCCAACAACCACGGCACGAGTTGAAAGATAATCGTGGTTGATTCGCCACTCTGGTACAGCTACACCCGTAATGAGCAAGGCTCCAAACACAATCCCTGCTAACAAAAGACATGCATAGAAAGCAGCCTCTCCCACTGATCCCCAGATCTGGGAACCTGTCCTTCGCTCACCACGTTTTTTTTCAAGGAATCGCGGCAGCCGCACCGTCTTCCTCCAAACGGCTTTCTAGACTGAACTCAGACGTGAATTCTGAGAAAGCCGAGACCTCACACGGGCAGGATCTTCAACCCGTTTATGAAATGTGACTTACTGGTTCCCGTTGTGGCTCACCTACCTCAACAGAACGATTTGCTCGAAAGAAACCAATTTTTTCCAATGACTTAAAAACTTCCTCTAATGTTTTTTCTCCAAAGTTGGAGATTGAAAGAAGATCAGCTCGCGTACAGTTGAGTAAATCATGAACAGTAAAAATACCCTTTTCTTCCAAACAGTTTGTTGTTCTCACCGACAAACCAATTTCAGCCGTGCTCATTTCGAGCTTCTCGGCCATTTCATCTCCCTGCGACAAATTTTTGAACGGAACGCGTGGCATGGGGTCCCTCCCGTGCGAATTGAATTGTGAAGTGATACAAAACATTGTTTCGTAGACTGTATCGATACAACAACTACAGTCATGAAGGGAAGAATATACTCCATTTTCACAATTGTCGACTACCAGAAGACTCTGCAGCGCCTTGAGTGACCGACGAACTCGCGACCCCACAATCCATCCACCCACACTTTTTCTGTGCTCAACCCACTTTCCTTCGATACTCTGAACCCTTCGCAACGTGAGGCTGCAACCCACGTTGAAGGGCCTCTTCTGGTGCTAGCAGGCCCTGGAAGTGGCAAAACTAGGGTGGTCACGCACCGGATTGCATTTTTGATATCTCAGGGTATCCCAGCCCACCAGATTGTTGCATTATCCTTCACCAACAAAGCTGCTGACGAGATGCGTCGGCGGGTCAGCGAGTTGGTTGGACCGCAGCCGGTCGAGATGGGAACATTTCATCGCTTTGCAGCTCGGCTCCTTCGAAGGCATGCTCAATTTGTCGGACTCACCAGTGATTATTCAATCCTTGATCCTGATGATGTCTCAAGCCTTCTTAAGCGAGCAGCCAAACGATTAGGTCTCACTCTACGGCACACACCAATCAGCCGAATTGCTGGCGTCATCAGTCGTGCAAAAAATGATCTTCTGACAGCCGAAAGTTTTGAACCTCACTGGGGACGACCTGTTGACGATGTTGTAAAAAAGATTTGGCCGGTATACCAGCAAATGCTTCAGGAGAGTAATGCGGTTGATTTTGATGATCTACTTGTCCATGTAGCCAACCTACTTCTTGATAATCCTGACTTGCGCAAAATACTTGATTCCCGACATCGATGGATCTTGGTTGATGAATATCAAGATACAAATGCCGTGCAGTATTCTATTCTCCGCGGTCTTTCAATTGATTTCCAAAACCTTGCGGTGACTGGTGATCCAGATCAAGCCATCTATGGTTGGCGAGGTGCAAGCATTCGAAATATTCTTGAATTCGAACGAGACTATCCCTCGGCAAAAGTTGTAAAACTTGAACATAATTACCGTAGTACTTCCAATATTCTCGGTGTCGCCGATCGCTTGATCGCTAATAATTCCAAGCGAAAACAAAAGCGACTTGTGACGGATGCAAAAGCAGGTGCATCCGTTCGCATAGTACTCGATTCTACAAGCCATGATGAAGCTGATCGCATTGCCGATGAAATCGTTTCCTCCATTGATTCTGGCACACAACAACCTCGAGACTTTGCGATTTTGTTTCGAACCAATGCTCTGTCGAGAGCGCTTGAGGTAGCTTTAAGAGCGCGAGGAGTACCATACCAGCTTGTACGCGGCCTGGAATTCTTCAAACGCAGAGAAATTCGTGACATCGTGGCATGGCTGCGACTTCTAAAAAACCCTCGCGATGATGTTGCTTTTCTCAGAGTAATCAACGTCCCTGCACGTGGCATTGGCAAACGATCTCTCGATCACCTTGGTGTATGGGCTGAACAACAGCAAATGAGTCTCCTTGAAGCTATTAGGAATACCACAGAGATTCCTGGGGTTTCCAAACGAGCGGGAAAGGCCTTCACGTCTTTCATGATGCTTTATCGTGATTTGGATGCCCTCGCCAGACAGCTAGGAGACCGTGTTGCACCATTGATCGAAGCCATCCTTGATCGTTCCGGATACCGAAAAATGCTTCAGGCAGAAGAAAGTGCTGAAGAAGAATATGGTGAAGAGCGGCTCGCAAATGTGGAAGAATTAGTGACAGCAGCACGTCAACTCGATGAGTCTTTCATACCCAATAGTCAAGATGATGCCTTGGGCACATTTCTTGAAACCACGGCATTGGTTGCTGACACGGATGTCTGGGATGCAGAAGGGCAACATGTAGCTCTCATGACTCTCCATGCCGCCAAAGGCCTTGAATTTCCAATCATCTACATGATTGCCATGGAAGACGGAATCGTTCCGCATGAGCGCAGCCTTGACAGTGCTGACCACCTTGAGGAAGAACGCCGGCTTATGTTTGTCGGCATTACTCGTGGGCAAGAAGAAGTTCACCTAAGTTGTTCACGTATTCGAGAATATCGTGGTTCACGAAGGATAAATGCTCCGAGTTTGTTTCTCACAGAGATCACAGGAACTGAAACAATTGTAACTGGCACTGAAGCACCATCCGATGAAAAGAATTATCTCAATGATTCGTACCATGAGGATCTTTCCATTGATCATGATGATGAATTTTCCCAGGCTGTTGATCCAATCAGACGTAACGAATCTATTCAACACCGAAGTGATGGGCTTGTGCTTGACTTTGAAGAAGAGCAATTGCCGACATCTCGATCAAAAGATAGGCCTATTGCATCTCGCACTTCAAAGGCGGCCTCTGAACTGGCAAAAAAGCTGGAGAAAATGACGCAGTCCATGCCGGCCTTCTCAGAAGGGCAACGTGTCCGTCATGACGAATACGGCTTTGGAACACTCGACAGTATCAGTGGATCTGGACCACGATCAGTTGCCACTGTGGTTTTCGAAGGCGATGCAGGCATTCGCACATTCATCCTCAGCCACGGAGCACTCCATCCAGAATAATATGATGTGTGATGCTCTACTGCTGATCACGCCACCACTTGATTGTCTTTGACAGCCCACTCTGAAATGATTCCTTTGGCTCCCAATCCAAAAGTTCTCTCGCTCGAGAAATATCAATCCCTCGGCGTGGTTGACCATCTGGCTTGGATGAATCCCATCGAATCTTTCCTGAATAACCACAGGCCGAGGCTATTGTTACAATCAATTCTCGAATACTTATCTCTGAGCCACCGCCTAGATTGATTGGCAAGGGCTTTTCCATGCACTCTGCAGCCCTCACAATTCCCTCAGCAGCATCGTCAACATACAAAAACTCTCGTGTTGCACTTCCCGTTCCCCAACAGACGACTTCTTCGCGACCGTGTATGCGTGCCTCTTCACATTTTCGAATAAGTGCTGGAATCACGTGACTCGAAGTTGGATCAAAATTATCTTTTGGTCCATATAAATTGACCGGAACAACAACAGCACTGTTCAAACCATATTGACGTTGATAGCCGTCAAGCATGACAAATACTGCTTTTTTTGCGACACCGTAAGGAGCATTTGTCTCCTCCGGATATCCATTCCACAAATGTTCCTCCTGAAAGGGAACTGGGCAGTACTTTGGGTACGCACAGACCGTGCCTGTGTGAATAAATTTTTGAATCGCATACTTACGGGCACACTCAACAAGATGAAGCCCCATTGCCATATTGGCATAAAAGTAACGGCCGGCATTGGCCATATTCGCTCCAATGCCTCCAACCTCGGCGGCAAGATGAATCACGATATCAGGTTGAGCATCTGCATACAGTCGCTCCACATGTGACTGCTGTGTGAGATCGTAATCTCGGCGACGTGGCACAATAATGCAATCGCTAGAGACCCCTCGAGCCTCGAGAATGCGACATACCGATGATCCCAGAAACCCGGCTCCGCCGGTAACTATGATCCTTTTTCGATGGAGATTCATCATAGGCAGACATCTTGATGCGTTTTCTTATTCATCAGCGATTTGGAATGTTGTCCCCGTGACCAGCTGCAAGTAGCACTTGCTCCTTTTGAGCCAATGCCATGTCTGCATCAACCATCATGGCTACCAATGCATCGAATGACGTTCGGGGCACCCAACCCAGTTTTTGGTTTGCTTTCTGTGAGTCACCCAACAGAAGATCTACTTCAGCCGGACGAAAATATCGTGGGTCAATCTCAACAAAATCCTGATAATCAAGACCGAGTCTACCAAACGTTTTTTCACAGAATTCACGAACTGAGTGGGTTTCATTCGTAGCAATAACGTAGTCCTCCGGCTCTTCTTGCTGAAGCATCATCCACATCGCCTCAACGTAGTCACCAGCAAACCCCCAGTCGCGTTTGGCATCGAGATTGCCAAGATAGAGGTTGCTCTGAAGCCCCAACTTGATCCGGGTTGCAGCTCTTGTAATTTTTCGAGTCACAAAGGTTTCACCACGTCGTGGACTTTCGTGGTTAAAGAGAATGCCACACGATGCATGGAGGCCATAGCTCTCACGATAATTAACTGTAATCCAGTGACTATAAACCTTCGCTACTCCGTAGGGTGAGCGTGGATGAAACGGCGTTGTTTCTTTTTGTGGTATCTCTACCGCTTTACCAAACATCTCAGAACTTGATGCCTGATAAAAACGCACCTGAGAGCCATTGGCATCCTGAAAATCGCGAATGGCTTCAAGCAATCGCAGTGTTCCAACAGCTGTAACATCAGCCGTGTACGTAGGCTGATCAAAACTTACTCGGACATGACTTTGAGCGGCCAGGTTATAGACCTCGGTTGGTTGTATTTGACGAATCAAACGCGCTAAAGCATTCCCGTCAGCCATATCACCGTGATGAAGTACAAGAGATTGATCAGCATCGTGAATATCACGATACAGATGCTCTATGCGTTGAGTTCCAAAAGTACTCGATCGCCGAACAAGACCATGTACCTCATAGCCCTTTCTGAGAAGAGTTTCTGCAAGGTACGACCCATCTTGCCCAGTAATACCTGTAATAAATGCACGCTTTGATGAGACTGACATCGTTAAAAATATGTACTCCCAAGAATCCGATTAACCAGTTCTCCCAATATAAACCCATTTGATGAGCTTACATCATGATCTCTATTTTTGATTAACCACATGGTGACAGCAAGAAGAAACTCCGGCAGCTACACAGGTTAGGTGTCGTCTGGAAAAACCCCATAAACGAGATCGCGTACGACGATGGACATTCCAAGATCTCGATAGCTGCCGCAGGGAATCAGGCATCTCAGACGTGGAATATTGCCGAACGCCGAGATTGGAGTTCTGGAAATGTGGACAACAGGCCCCAACAAAAGAACGGTATCACCGCGCTGCACGTGATACGTGACTTCATGCATGAAACTCCCACTCATGGACCGACAATAAATGCAAAAAAGACAAGAAGGTGGTCTTCAAACGGTTCTATACGCATAATCAGGTGACCAGCTGGGAGTGACGCAGATTGACTCCTTAGGTTAGAGTCTCTCAATCTTTTGATGCCATCATGTCTCTCCCACTCGCTGATCCCATGCCTTCTGAAACTCTTCACCGCCGTCTTCCCGGTTGGGTCGGTGTGGCGATCCGTATTGTCATCACACTTGGCCTCATGGCCATTATCCTGAAGGGCATCGATAGGGCATCATTCGTTAAAGTGATGAGCACAGTTCAATGGGAGTGGTGGGCTGGAGGTGTTCTCATTGCCATAATTGCCCAAGTGATTGCTGGGCTGCGCTGGTCTTCTCTTGCACGACCAATTGGTTTTTCCTTCCCTCACAGTTTTTTTGTGTGGAGATTTTTTGAGGGAATGTTTTTTAGCCTTTGTTTACCATCTTCTATCGGTGGCGATTTCATCAAAGCCTATCGACTCGCAGATTCTACTTCTCGTCGACTCCTTGCTGGTTGTACCGTCCTCGCTGATCGACTAACAGGCCTCACTGGGCTGAGTGTCCTCGGAGGAGCTGCTCTCCTATCAGTCAGATGGTCTTTGAATGAACTGGCGACTCTCGCTGTTGGCGGAGGACTTCTCTTGTTTGCTATTACTAGCCTCTGGTTCGGAATACGCTCACTTGACCGAATCATCTCAATCATGCCTGCTCCTCATGCTGTTCGAGAATTCATCAGCCAATTCCTTCCATACCAAAAGCGGCCACAACTTCTACCCACCGCAGTCGTTTGGAGTCTTCTCATTCAACTCGGAAATGCTATTGGCGTTTTGATGATTGCACACGGACTTGGTGTCACTCTTCCTTTATCTGTCTGGTGTGCTGTTGTTCCTCTTGTCATGCTGGCCATGGTGATACCTGTAAGCATTAATGGCGTTGGGGTTCGCGAGGGAGGCATGGCAATGCTCCTAGCGCCTCAGGGCGTACCGAGCGAACAAGCTGTCGCGATTGCTCTTCTCTGGTTCCTCTCCACTCTAGTGAGCGGGCTCATCGGGGGGATACTGTTTTTGCTTGATAAAAAAACAATACCTACGAGTGTTCTTTCTGAGTCTTCCAGTAATTGACTAGATGAAGTGCTGCAACCGTTTTGGCATCCTGAATACGTTGATCAATGCACATGGCAATCGCTTCATTCCACGGCACCACGAGAGGAGATATTTTCTCGCCCGGCTCTAATGCTTGTGGTCCTGGCTTGAGATTCTCTGCAATAAAGATGTGCATCCTTTCGCGAATCACACCTGGTGACATCCACAATGCACCCAGTGACGTTATCGTACCAGCACAGTACCCAGTTTCTTCACTTAATTCACGGATTGCAGCTTCAGACAACGACTCAACTCGGTCCAGTGTTCCCGCTGGTAATTCAATCAGCTTTTCTCCAACGGCAATTCGCTCGACCTCGATAAGACAAATTTCCTCTTTCGATACAAACGGTACAATAACCACACTTCCCGGATGAATCACCACCTCCCGCACTCTCTTTGACCCATCCGTACATACTTCATGCATTGATTGAACGTGAAATCGTTTCGTTCTCAGAAGAATGTCTTTTTCAAACTCATTATTGAGCAGCGCATCTTCACTCATAGCGGCACCTTTCTAATCTCTGCATCGACACCAGCCACACTAATCTTAGCTGCGTTGGCGACACGTGTTGAAAGAACTCCAAGCCCCAAGCCACAGCCAAGTTGTGGTGAGTAACAGCAACTGGATAGGTTGCCAACGTGCTTATCATCAGCCAAAACTTCTTCACCTGAGAATGCATTCCCTTCAAATGAAAGGGCTGTCAGCTTTCGATTAACATGCCCTAATGCGTCCAAACGAGCCACCGTTTCTTGGCCAAGATAACAACCTTTGGTGAAGGAAATGGCTCGCGCATTACGAACTAATTCCTGCGGCAACGTCTTTTCACCAATGTCTTTTTTTGAGGGAGTTCCCTGCTCGATTCTTGCGGCCTCAAGAGCATCATGGTCGATTTGTGTCCGTTGATTTGCTTGCAACCATTCTAAAATCGTTGTCTGTTCATTTTCTTGACACCGAATCATCCAACCATTTTGACCCCACCAATCAGTTTGTAAAACGTGCACTCGTGCGGTACCCAATGTGTACTCGGCGTGACCAAATAAGTGTTCAATAGAACTACCTGACTGCGATGCACCTTCACATGCATCGAGATCGGTCATCAAATCATGAAGTACAGTTTGCCCAATCAATAAGAAATTTCTCCATGAATCTGAGCCATCAAAAAAATCAACCTTTTCACGAATATGATAATGACCAAGGTGTTCACAAAGAGAACTTCCACAACCTTGTTCTGCATCAATCATCAGTCCATTCGTCAATCGCATAATGACAGCAAACACAAGAACCCTTCCACGGCTATCAGTGAAGAATGCTTCACTACCTTGACCAGGCTGAAGCCGTGACACGGCTGCTGTCGTAAAATTATCAACAAATGACACTGCATCCTCTCCCTGAACCACTACTGTCGTCCGTTTCCCTAAATCAGACCAGACAACCGGATTCTGCAAAGTGTCATTCTGCATGGAAGACCTATTCATTGGTGTTTTCACGCCTCTCAACCCAAAACGAAGGAATACACATGTTTTTTAACCGATAATCGAACGCTTTCCTATTGGCCTGCGTACAAAGAAACACTGCGATATTTTTCGCACGATTACAAAACGGAGGCTGGTTTCATGGCAACTGTTGATCGTCCACGCTCTTGTCCTGATGAGTTCGATGATAGCTCGTATAACGACCCATTTGCTGTTGCTGATTCCGGACATTCCGAACCTGCCCGGGCAGAGGCCGAGTGTCTTGCTCAAACGCGTAGTCCCTCACGTCGCAACAATGGGCTTCGGCAGACATCCGGATCTCCAACCACGTTTCATCGTATTGCACTCGTGAGGCGACGGCAGGGCGTTACCCTTCGAAATGTAGCTCGTCGACTAGGAATTGAACTAGCGACCATTCGTCGACAAGAAAAGCCTGATTATGATCTTCGGCTATCTGATCTTCGACGCTGGCAGGAAGTACTTGAAGTTCCAATATCAGAACTTCTTGAAGAGGCCGATGGACAACTGTCAGGGCCAGTTCTAGAACGTTCCAGGATGGTCAAACTCATGAAGACAGCTGCGGCGATTCGTGAAAGAACAACTGGAACACCAATTGGACAGGTTGTCACTATGCTCATCGAGCAGATTTTAGAAATAATGCCCGAATTAGAGGACGTCACTCCATGGCATACCGTTGGACAAAGACGAACACTTGATGATATTGGTCGTACTGCTCAACAAATGCTACCAGAAGATGTATTTCGCAGAGGCCCATAACCTTCAAAATAACTTGTTGAGATGATCTGGGGCCTGTTGTTACAGATTACTTCATCTTCATGTTGTGATTCGGACTGTACATCCGTACGATCATCTCTTCACAAATATTCTGCACCCACTAACGAAAGTGACTTTCCGTGTCTTCACTTTTAGGTGTCCTCGCTATCACATTGATTCTCTTTTTCGGAGTCGTTGCCACAGCACAACTGATTTTTGGAGAATAATCCAACAATCATTACTGTAAAAAAGCTAAACAGTACTGTGCCAAAAATGATCCACGTTGCAACGGCTAATCCAGCATAGTCTCTTAACCATACTTTGATTGGAGGCTCCTTGCTTTTGGGGACTTTACGCTGCACTGGGCCGGAGAGTGGAAAATCCTGCCCTGATTGGGCTCTCATATCATTTCGGAAGTCATCCCAATCTTCTTGTAACTCTGGTTGATCAAGGTCGACTAGCCACTGCGGACGCAATTGCATGAAGATCACTGGTGGCACAACGACTCCTGTAAACCACAGCAAAAAAATAAGTAAGAAAACTGGCTTGGAACGTTTAGGGAAGATACTCATGGGTTCTATCTTGCCCAATTATGGCCGTCTTCCCAAGTGAGCAATCGGTCTAGCGGAGCAAAGTGTGGGCTGATACTTTCCTGAACACCCACTGTTTTCATGGTTTTTTGAGAATGACGGACATCCGGAGAGTTCGCGTGTTTTCATTGCGGTTATCAAATTATTCGCATCCTTTAGCGTTCTTTTTGTTTCTCGCCCTGCCCACAGCACTCTCCTCGAGTCACGCAGTTGGACAGCGAGGCTGGCTTCCTACATCGTGGTTCTCAACTGATTCCATTGATCCTCAGGCTATGTTTCCGCTGGCCGAAAAGGATGGTCCTTGGCTTGTGATGGCTACAACCTTTCGTGGAACTGGTGCTCGTAATGATGCTCGGAGACTTGTTCATGAACTCCGTAAAAAACACAAATTGACTGCATACACTCATGAAAAGTCATTTGACTACACCGGTAAGGAGCAAGGGCTGGGCCTGAACCCAGATGGAACGCCAAAGAAGATGAGATATGCAAATGCCCAGCAAGTGATAGAGGTGGCGGTATTAGTTGGTGACTTTGCCTCATTTGATGATGTACGAGGCCAAAAAGCACTCAACACCATTAAGTCACTTCATCCTACATCACTGAGTGGTGAAAGTGGCAAAAGTCAATCTTTTGCAGACTTCCGGAAAATGATTGGCCTCGATCGAAAAGCTTCAAGGGGCCCAATGCAAATGGCATTTGTTACACCGAATCCACTCTTACCGGACGATTATTTTTCCCGTCAGCAGAATGACGAGTTTGTACTCCGCATGAATGAGGACGTGACGCATAGCCTGCTTGATTGTCCTGGCAGGTATTCCGTGAGAGTTGCCTCGTTCACGGGCTCGGGAACATTGGATCAAAATGCGATTTCCAGTCGCAATGTACCGATTGAAAGCCGACTCATCGAGGCTGCCGAACAAGCACACACACTCACTGTGGCACTTCGCAGGAAGGGCTGGCAGGCTTGGGAATATCATGATCGTGAATCTAGTATCGTATGCGTTGGAAGCCTCGATCAGCTTCGTGTACGGCAAGCCGATGGACAAATTATTCCTCATCCAGAAATCAGCCGTATTGTGTCCTCACTTGGCCCTGATCCTGCCAAACTAGCAATCGGCCAGATCTCACCTCGTCAATTCGGCGGCATCTTGCTTGATGTACAACCCCGTCCTGTCGACACGCCTCGTGCACCAAAAAACTGGCGCTAGAGGAGAGAACAGGTAAAAAATCTACCAACACAAACACAGCCATTTCGTGTACATATTGGTAGATGCAAAATATGCTTATCTTAGGTACGACCAATAGTGGGAAGTTAAGGGAACTCATTCCATTGCTTGCCCCTCATGGAATTGCGTGCCAATCACTCGAAGGGCAGTCGAACGCTGTCGTTGTCGAAGAAACTGGTACAACATTCGCCGAAAACGCTGCCCTCAAGGCAACACTTCAGGCCCAGTCCCTAAGAGAATGGGTTCTTGCAGAAGACAGCGGACTGGTCGTTCCAGCTCTAGGCGGTGAACCTGGCATCTTTTCTGCCCGTTTTTCTGGAGAGAATGCTTCTGACTCCTCAAATAACAAAAAGCTCCTTGAGCGACTTTCAGATATTCACGGCCATCAGAGAGCGGCTCACTATAGCTGTCACGCTGCCCTCTCAAATCCTGATGGCACTATCGTGGCAACAGCGTCTGATATGTGTTCGGGAATCATTGGTCACACCCTCTCTGGGAGTGGTGGCTTTGGATATGACCCACTGTTTATTGTGCCCGAATACCATCAAACATTTGGTGAGCTACCAGCTGCGGTCAAATCCATGATCAGCCATCGTGCTCGAGCGATGAGACGGATGCTTCCTGCAATTCTGTACCACTTGGAGCACCATCACTAATGGTTGCTGAAGGCCAAGGATTATTCAATCGATGTTGAATAACCTTGAGAACCGATCGCGTTCCGTCGAGATGACCAACAAGCGGGGCTAAGGCTTGTTTAAATTGGTTCTCATCTGAAATAAAATCCTTAACATGCTCACGTGCCAGATCCTCCACAGGAATAAACTTTCCACACCCCATACTGGACAAAAAGTGACTGTTCATCATCTGCTCAGCATGTGCTCGTTCTGGCAAGACCATGAGTGGTTTGCCGAGGTGAAGAGATTCACCAATTAATTGATTTCCGGCTGATGCAATAACTGATGAACAGTGAATGAGATCTTCTACAAAGTTTTTTTCATCAACGGCATGGAAGGATACAGCACCGACGTGATCACGATCACCTAACCCGTAAACCTTCACGGGCATGCCACAGTCAGCCAATGCTTCAATCGCTGAAAATGGAGTATGTCTTCTGAGATATGAGAGAATGTACCCTCCTTCTCGTGGTTCAGCATGGGAAATTGAAGAACGAAGCAATGGACCAACTTGAAGAACATGCTCCCAACCTCTCCGCAACGGTGGACGAAAAAATGCTGAAACAACCGTATCGGTAGCCTCAGCCACATACAGCCAAACAGCATGGCTCATAAACCAGGCGTTCCACTGTAATGACCATGGCAGGGCATCGAGGTCATAGGCGAGAAGAAAATGTTGATGATCAACACTTATCAGAGGGATGTTTTTTCGACTCGCAGCACGAGGTAATGCAGGCTCAAAATCTGTTATGGCAAGATCTGCTCCAAAGACTTCCAACTCCCGAATCATACGATCAACTAATGGACCGAGTTGACGCGCCTGATACTCCAGTCCGGCTGCAACAGATCGCATCATATCGAGATAGCCATTGGTGTACTGAAACACGATCCCAGGAATTTCCTGAATATCAACACGTGAAGACTGCTTGGAGAGACGCGTTCTCAAGAAGCTAATCGCATCCCCAGACGTATAGATCAAAATATCATGGTCTTCAACTAGCGACTCCACCAGCGTTGCAATGCGACTGGCATGCCCTCTGCCCTCACCACATACACTAATCGCAATCCTGGCCATTCAATACACCTAATATCTCAAAACGATTTAACATAGTATCCTACTCCTTTTGTCCTCAAAAGACATTTAAAACATTTGCCTGGCAACGTTCCACATGAATCACGCATTACGACTGCTATTGGGATGGGCCACACTTTTCCTCTGTACGCTATTGGCGACAGCTTCCGAAACTGGCACGCCCGACCTTGGTCTACTTGTAGGCCAACTCAATGATGCATCTGCTCCCATCCGTGATCGTGCCGAAAAAAATCTTCTGAACCTTGGTCCTGATGCCATACCAAGCATTGTCCGGGCCAAGCACAAGGCTGTAGGCGAAGCTGCGTTTCGACTTCGCTGCATCGAACGCTATCTGCAAGAAAAAGCAACTGGAGAGCATCTTGAAACGGCTCTCGAAACACTCTCCTTCAGCGTACAATCAACACGTGCTCTACAAAATGGCAAACGCGTTCGCATAAACCTTAGTATTTCCTGGGGCGATCAACTCACACCACTCGTCATGCAACTGCCTTGCCGTTCAATTGTGGCTGATAGTTTCTTGGGAGAATCCTTGCCGCCTAGTCATCGACAAGCTGTGCTTGAACCGCTTGTGAAACCGAATGATCATGAGGTTATACTTCCCCTCATGCTGGAACAGATTGTTCCGCCTATCCAAACCATTAAGACTCTTCGCGGAACGGTCAATTTATCAATTGCTGGAATTGACCAGGGGTTTGAATTGCCATTACAAATAACTTCTACACGCATTGGCAAAGCAACCGTTTCACTTCTCGATATCAATCAAGATCGTGAAACAATCTTGGTAAAAGCTCGTGTTCAATATGATGCCTCAACCGATGCCCTGGCTTCACATCGTCCGTGGCTTGAAAAGCGGCTCCTAACGGCCATCGATAGTGCACATGGCGATCGCGAACTCATTCGACAAGACCAGCATACTGTTGAACGAACTAAACAGGGTCTCACGGCGATCACATCATTTCTCCTCCCACAAGAAAATATGGATCGACGTTCAATTCGATTACGGTGGGTGTTACCGATTGCTATTCATGAGATCCCAGTCAACTTTCTTGTTGAGGACATCACACTGACAGACAGCGCTGACTAAAAGCATGTTTTTCCCGGGGGAAATGCATGACTTTCTGGGTTGTCGCGATTCGTAGAGACCGCTACCTTTTGAAGTCAAATTTCATTTACAAGGGTTTCGTTAGTCTTCTATGGCCGTGATGAAATTACGTTCATTTGTGTTGGTTCTATGCATGCTCGTTGTGCCCGCGCTTGCATTGTTTTCTCACATGACTCCCCCTTCCGTCCAACAGGCTGCCCAGCAAATGATATGGACACCCTTGTGTGAAACAATAAGTGTCATCAACGCAACGCTACAATTTGATGCCTATACTTCCGTTGCCAACAAAGATGATTTCGAGCATGACGCTTCACTTGGCGTCACGAGTTCTTCATTGACAAACGATACTCTTTCAGAATCCTCTCTCTCAGCAGTGGAGAACACACGCGATACGTCTATTCGAGAAACCCTTCCCACTGTCACAGTTCAAGAAACAAGAATTCCTTCGACAGAAGACTCTGAAAGAAAAAAACCACGATCACAAGCTGAGTGGGAATTACTGGCATCTCTTCACAAGAAGCTCTTATCCTTTGGAGCAACGAAATTGGACTGTCGCCCGCAACCAGGAACACAGCATGGGTATAGCAGCACATGCCAACTGCCATTGGATCCAAATGGCCAGTTACATCGGGTATTTCATGGCCAAGGATCCAGTGCGCCTGAGGCCATGCATGCACTCATCTATCAAATTCAGGCTTGGCAGGTTCGGCAAGCCGGATTATCTCGAAAACAATTCTGAGGATAATAGCATGAGAAAAAGGGCGACTCGCTTTGCTGGCAAGCAACGAATGTGCAAGCAGGCAAGCAAGCGTTTCTTAACGAATACTCTCAAGCGACAAATCGAGTCAAAGCACATTGCCGGATGGCCTAATCAATCTTTTGCTGCTCTAAAAAAACATTCAATACGCCATCATCTCTTCTGGAAAAAACGGCGAACTGTGCAGCCAGAGATATCAAGTGACAACACACAAGGTTTTTTCATACGAAGTGATGAACTCGCTCGCCTTGAGGCAGCGCTCTATCTATCTCGAGAGCCCATTCCGGTGCGACGTCTCGCAAAACTTGCCCGTCTTCCTGATGGCACACGAGCCCGAACACTTCTTTCAGATTTACAGAAAATTGCCACTGATTCTGGTTCAGCCTTTCGTGTTGAACAGGTTGCCGGTGGTTTTCAGCTGCTCACTCGGGGACACTTTGGTCCATGGGTTCGGCGGCTGTTAGCAACCCCACCCGAAAATCGGCTTTCTGCCTCAGCCATGGAAACCCTTGCCGTGGTCGCGTACAAACAGCCTGTGACACGTGCTGAAATAGAGTCCATACGGGGGGTTGGCTGCGATGAGATGCTCCGACAGCTTCTGGAGCGTGATTTCGTGGGAATTGGGGGACGTGTCGAAGAACTTGGAAGGCCCAATATCTACGTCACAACCCGGCATTTTTTGCAAGCTTTCGGTCTGGCGAGAATCGAGGATCTCCCCCCTTTGGACTGCCTTCAGCCATCTGAACCCCTGCCTGAATCAAATTCTGTGTGAGAATAATTGGGTCGGTACTTGCAGTCGACGGCTTGGGGGGGCAAACTCTTGCCTCAGTATTACGACGTTGTACGAATTATGAAAAATCTGGCGTCACTGATTATCGCTAGCATCAAATCATATTCAGACGTAATAATACAAAGAATGATCTGGAATTCTTATTGGACTTGTTTGATTCTCATTTGTTTACGTTCATTCAAAACAATATATTTCAAGCTACGTTTTGCATGACCACAACTTTATTTTAGGAGGTTTACCGTGACGCTTGCTTTGGATCCGAGAGGGCATCAAGACATTTTGTCTGCCGACGTGTTCTCCTGGAGTGAACTCCCCGAGCTCTTGGCTACCGCAGTTCTGTTCGAGGATTCAAGCGATCGTTGTATGCCTGCCAGTCCTTCGATTTTCTCTTCCTACGACGATGATGATGATGACTTCGGTGATGAAGACGATGACTTTGAAGAAGACGATGATGATGACTTCGAAGAAGACGATGGTGAAGAAGGTGACTTCGAAGAAGATGAGGAGTGGGAAGAAGTCGAAGA
>MDSZ01270752.1_pt1 | contig 22964 bp, 23 predicted proteins | sample 811201 | NCBI WGS metagenome assembly MDSZ01 (sample SAMN05326647, study PRJNA326480) | marine metagenome | isolation source: seawater | place: Indian Ocean: North | collected 2010 | reverse complement strand
CTGAATTGTACATTCCCGTCTTTACCTTCTGCTATACCAGCTAGCTTAGATAAACTTTCTAACCCACCAAAGTTAGTTGAGTTTACCATTAGCTCTTCAAATTCTCGCAAGCCTCGCATAGTATCTCTACGTCTGTCCTCCAACGTATCAACAGCTGTCAATTGTCTTGTTGTTGATAAACTCTCTATCTCAGACTCTACACTTGATATTTTATCTTCTATTTCTATCCGTGCAGTATCATTCTCAGGTAGCTCATCTCTTGTTTTTCTTAGCTCTTCTAATTCTTTTTGTCGTTCGTTTCGTTGACTTAATAGGTCCTGAGTTTCAGGATCTCTTAAAAGCATCTCTCTTTCAGCTTCAAAGCCTTGCTGTACACCCCCACGCATACGGTCTGCATTGAACTCAAAATCCATAAAGTTCTGCCTAAAGCGCTGCTTGTTTCTTGTAAGTAATACTCTACGTGTATCTTGCGCCATTTCATCCAACGCATCGGAGTCCATAGTTTCACGCATCTTACCCAGACCTAACTGCTTTACCATCTGTATAGTATCAATCCCAGTCTCTTCTCTAATTGCGCCTATAGCTGAACGCATAAGACGTTTTCGTTTTTCTGGGTCTTGTTCATTTAGGGCGGTATCTATCTGTGCGTTTAAAGCATCCGAGGCCGCATTGGGCTTAGATTTAAACATACGTAGCTGTTGTGCCATAGACACCTCGCTCAAAGGATCTCTTTCTCCTTCAGCTAGTAGAGCGGTGTTGGCAATAGCTGCACTCTGCATGAGCTCTTGTGGTCCCATACGTCTTCTAAATGTGTTATCAAATGGGTTTTCTTCCTGTATGTTTCTCATACCCTGCATCATAGCCCCCGTAAAAGCCTGACCATTAAATGCAGCAGCAGTTCTTCTATCAACACCCATTGCAACCATCGTATCATTTGCCTCAGCCAAATGACCTAGAGCTCTACGTTCGTCCATACCTATAGACGTAGCTAAGCCCCTGGCATTCCTCACTACAGACAATGATTTACTAATCGAACTAGGATCCGCTAGGTTCAACCCACCTAAACGCTCAGCTTGCTTCATCAACTCATTGAAATCAGTACTCCCAAACACATCTGTAAGGTTTCGGAACAACTCCATACCTTTCTTTATGTTTTTCTTTGCTGAATCCATACCCTGTTCGTTGATCTCAATGTCTCCCGATTCACTCATTCCGGATATTAAATCCCTTGAACGTATACCCCCCTGTTCAGCCATTAACTGTGTGAACTTTGCTATATTGTCAAATGATTGTCCCTGAGTACGTTCCATAATAGGTACTCCGGTATTTTGATCCTGAAAGAAACTTAGAAGTTCTTTATTAACGTCTCCCGCAATTGCTCTTCGTTGTGGACTGAATTGCCCGCCCAGGGACATACCTCCGGGATTGGTGAATTGATTTGTACCACGCAACATACTTATAGATGCTTGTCCAAATGTTGCAGGGCTACCTCCTGTTAGACCACCTAATGGGCTACCGTTAAATGCGGTTTGTACAATATTTTTAATTACGTCAGGTAACCCACTGAAAGCTTCTCTCCAATTATCTCCCTCTCCCTCACCACCAGCAATATTTCCTATTTTTTCTAATAACTTTGGAATACGTTGGTCATTAGAGTTAACATCCCCGGTAACACCTGTTATAAATTCTTGCTCTCGCCTTCTATTATTTAAAGTAGTTTGCGTACTTGGAGATGCACCAGCTCCTGCTGTACCTGTCAGAAATCCTAAAATAAGTGGCAGCATGCCTGAAAGCATATCTCCACCACCGAACTGAGATGGTATTAAGCCCTGTAAATCTTTAATAGATTGATTTTCTCTAATGCTGTCTAACTCAACTGACATAAAGAAACTATTCTATACCATGTTCCTTATTTAATCTATCTTTTTCTTCCTGTTTTCTTTCTTCTTCCGTAGTTCCAAAACTCCACTGTAAGTTAGTATCTTCTCTGTCGGCATTTAAGAATACATTTCTATTATTATCTTTAGCTTCCACAGACTCGTTATATATCTTGTCAGCCCCTTCAGCTAACTCATCCCATTCTCCAGAACTTTTTAGAGACTTAAACTTACTTATAAGCTTGTTCATTGCTGAATCATCTGTCCAACGTTCATCTTCTAATTCTTTTTCAGGGTTTCTAAACTCTAGCTTATATCTGAAATCTAATATCTTATTAAATAACTTGTCGTAAAATCCTTTTTTGTCTTTTACGTTCTGTGCCAGAGATGCCTGTATTAAATGTACTTGCTTACTAGCTTCTGCATCCATTTCAGAGGACAAAGCATTCAGTATCATCTCCTCTCTTACAACTGAGAGGTTTCCCTGTACGTAATATGGAGTTAATAACCCCCGCAGATAAGCTACTACGTACAGCCTTAACCTACGGGTTCCCAAAAATTTTCATTCAAACATTGAGTACCCATCTTTGCCAGTTTAGCCTCAAAGACTCTCAATGCATTTAACAGTAGATTCCACTTAGGTGAACTTAGGTTTTCTATTTTCTCCTGACGTAGTTTTCTTAACCGAACAACGGCATCAGCTATAGATTCTTCTTCAGTTATTTGTTCTTTAGAAAAACTTTTTTCATTAACTGACTCAATCATTAAGCAAGCTCCATACTTTTGTAATTGTATCACAACAGAAGCTAGATCTTTTACTATTTCCTCATCCTGATCTTTTTGAAGAGCGGCATACATACAAGTTTGCTCCCAAGATGTTCTAGATCTTATTATAGTTTTCACCTGCCCAGCACACAAAGTTATCTCTAACTTCACGGGCACATCGTTTAATACTGCTTTTATGTAATCACGTTTATCAGATTCTGTAACTTCAACATCATCCGATCCCACCATAACCTCACGCATAATCTGGTCAACACTACCCGGATTTTCTTCAAATGTTTTATCTTTAGGAACTTCTACAGGCTCCTCAGGTTTTTCTTCCACCGCACTCTCGACTACACCACCCAGGGGTTTATCATCATCCAGTAAGTCTTCTATAGAATGACTCCCAGAATCTGGCGATTCTTGTAACTTCTTTATTTTTTCGTCGAAGTCTTCACTAGGTTTTGAATCTTCTTCTTTGTTTTGTAATGACTTCTCAAACTCTGAGTAGTCATCATTTTCAATGTTTTCTTCGTCACTCATAACTTTATACCAAACGTTTTAATTTAATATCTGTCAATGATAATGGGGTACCTTTATTCTTCCACTCTTTTGTACTAGATGGTTGCCATAGTTTATCATCACCATTTACAGGACTAGCCATGTGCCAGTGCTGCTTACTAGTTCCAGGCCAGGCAAAACCTCGACCTGGGAGTTCAACCTCTTTAGTCACATTAAATTCAGAGTAACCAGCTTCTGCACCAATAGGTACGTTTTGTGCAGTCATACGTAAACCCTGTTGAGTTAGAGATTCGTATATAGCATCCGGAGCCTTAGGGTCTCCAAATCTTATTGTACCGTATTCTTTATCTGTTCTATGCTGAAACTTACCATCCCAGTTCCTAGCCTTAAACTGATCAACTACTTCGTCAAGAAAACTAAAAGCTTCATCGGGGGGTCCGGTAATCTTTTCCTCATCGTTGTCACCCAACACATGTCCGGGATGTTCAAATAAAGATTTATAATCATTTCCTATAAACAATTCTTTTATTATTGCTCCATCCTGCCAAAGAAAACCTTTTAACATAGCAAAGTCTCCTAGCAACAAAAGTTGTTTTTTAAATAACATGGGTCCATCTGAATCCCATAACTGTATCATACCTCTGAATATTTGATGACCTTGCTCGGAGCGTAAACCCATATCTGTTTTAGACAAAAGACGCATGCTAGAGTTTTTTGCCCACAGCACAATACCACCTATCTTTCTAGGGTCTGTCTGTTCTGCGTCAGGCATGTCAATGGCATCATCATTGTAAATGATCGGACCTACCTGTGTTTCTGTCTCTAAAAGTATTCCACCTTTCTTACAGTATGTTTGGTGAAAGTTTTCTGATCTAAGACTCATACCACCCTTAAGTGCATTAAGATCTACAGAGTTCCTAGCAATTACATTAAAATCTCTACCAGCTACTACATTTACAGAACCTGCTGCTTCTAATTGTAAATTAACTCCCGACGAAACGTTTATACCATTTTCGTTCATAACAATGGTATTTTCGTAACCATCACTGAGAGATATAGAGCCATCTCTATACATCCGTATGGCTGAATAAACATCCATATGGGTTTCTGGAATACCCGCGTTTGCTTCTTTCTTGTCCTTTTCGTCCGAATCTTTTCTGAGAGGTTCTTTTACTTCCGACTCGGGTGGTACTTCCCAATCTTTTTTGAGTTGATGAAATCTAGCCTTCGTATAGTAGTTAGACATCCATCGACCATAGTCTCTTAGTTGGTAAACACACCAAAAAGACTTATCTACACCACCCGACGCATTCCAGTCCCAAGATTTTATAGGCTCCTTATCCGACGGGAACGGTAACTCTCCATTTGTTTGTTCACCATCTCCCTCATCATCGTGTTCGGGTTTTTTCTGTAGTGGTACAGGTATCCTACACACACGTTCAAAAGCAATGTCTGCAACTGTTTGTAATACTATGTTTCCATCTTCGCCAACATGTATTCTACCCTTACCACTACGCTCCATGTGTTCTTCTGGTTTCTTTACATCTAGCTTGTCTGTGATAAACAGATTTATAAAGTCTCCTAAAAACCCAATGTAACTGGAAAATCTCCATTTTGCTAGATTAGCAAACTTATCTTGTTCTATCTGAACTGTAGCCTTGCCGTCCTTTTCAACTCGTGGGTCATTCTCATTTTCTTTACCATATGTTTCCCAGTCATTTGTAGTACCATCCCAAACTACATTTAAACGTCCTGAATCATTTATTATTTTATAATCACCAAATGCTGAAAAGTGTCTAAAAGTTTGGCTTACAATACGAACCATGTCATCTATAATACTTGCTTCAACTTTGGCAAAATCAGATCCCTTAAGACAGGCAAAATGTCTGATCAATTGAAGACCTACACCCAGTGAGTTAGACAGATCAAACTCACCCTCTACCAAATCCCCAGCAGGATTAGAACCTGTATAAAATCTATTGCTGTTTAAATTCTTTTTAGTAGATCCTTCATTCCACTTTTTTCTAAGTTGCTCGAACGCTTCCTGTTGTTGATAAGATGCATTTGATTGCTCCATCTTACCGCCAGTAGTAACCCTTCGGTTCATACCCCGCTCATTAATGTGTGTTGAATGAGTAGAAGTTCCAATAATATAAGCAATCCCACCACCCGGGTAAAAGATTGTTACATTAGTCCCTATTGTTGGAGAGAAATTAATATTAAAACCGAGTAGGTTGGAAAAGTATCCAGCTGCCCATACACATTTAACTAGTGGTGTACGCGTAGAGTCACCTCGTATGCGTACCATATATTGTTCGTTTGCTTTTAGGTAACCGGTTATGACACCCTCATACACACCACCAGCCATAGCTCCTAAACCTGTCTGTGTACTTGCGTCTGCTCTATGGTGCTCTACTTGATTTTCACTACTGTTGTATCCAAATACCATTTAGTTAGGTATAGAATGTTTTAAATACAAAGTCTAGTCAATATATAAAAAAAGGAGTTCCATTACAGAACTCCTTTTTTCAAGTTTTTTTGTCTTGCGTACTTACATCTTATGATTTTGTAAGTCCACCAATAGCCCAGGTGCTATTGTCCTGCACGGCCATGTTTCCTACATTAGCTGAAATTGTAGCACTTTGACAAACTCCATCTGCTGTAACTCCACCCTTCTTTGTTTTGAGGATGATTGTCTCAGCAGCATCTGAATTTTTCGAAGCTGCCATCGATGTACCCATGCCGTCCCAAACTCCACCACCAGTTAAGTCTCCTACTAGTTTGTTGAGTGTGAGGGAACCTTGTGATTGTCCGCAAACCCAGTACAATTTTTCGTACCCGATTTCAAAACGTGCTTCCGTGCGTTGTTGGTATTGTATAGAAGCATCCTGTACAAGCCTAGGATTTGATTTTCCTATCTTTACTACAGTTGCTCCCTTGTCGTGTGAAGACAACAATCTTTTCTTATTGGTGCCTTTTTCTAATCCGAATATATCAGCCATGGTTTTTCCTTTATTTTTTTAACGTTAAACTTATGAGTAGATTGGGTTGATTGGTTCTCCATCAGTTGAGAATGCAGTAGTTGAAGCATTGTCAAGAACTGGTGTGTTTGGAGAGATTCCTAAACTTTCAAGAGTTAGTTCTCCAGAATTGTAAGAAGCAGTCGCGTTAAGCGTCACATCAATAACATTCAATGGCAACGGAATCTCAAGCTTCGCAGATACATCAATTCTATCTTTGAAGTTATCGTTGATGCGTACAACCAAGTCAGTAAATCCAATGAGAGCTGGTCCGATAGAGTTACCAAATCCGGGATCGTCTGTCCTGGAGTTAAGGATATCAAACATATCGTCAAAGATGTCTCTCAATGTTTCTGGATTTACGTTCCTTCTACCAATGTAAGGTCTAAGTTGGTATTTAACCAAGAAACTAATCTCATCGACATTAACACCAACAGAATCTTCATAATACAAGTTTCCGAGATCGGTCTTGGTAGTCAACTGGTGACGGATAAACCTAGGACCATCTTCATATTCTTGTACAACCAAGAATGAACCATTAGCTGCAATTTGATTAAGTTGCTCTTGAGTGTACTTGATGTACATGGAAGGAGCAGATGCTACTAAGGCAATCTCAGTGTTGGTCAAACCTTGTTGTGGAAGAACTGCGGTTCTCAAACCAGCAATTTCAGCAGCAAGATAGATGGACGGTAACGTAATGAATTCATTGTCGTCAGTAAGGTATTGAGCCCCGTCACAGAAGATGTTACTTACACGACGTGAACCAAGACTTGAAGATCTTGCTGCGACGTAATCAGCAATATTCTCAGCCGTATCCTTTTTCCAAACTTCGTACCTGCGAGGAACATTGATTGGTTTTGTTGGACCGGACTTCAAAATTAGTGTCTCGTTGTCGATCACACGGTGAACTAAATATCCGCCCTGTGCGTAATTATCATATGCAGGATTTCCCCATACATCAGATGTGAAGTTAATACGTAGTAAATCACCATGTTTAACATTTGCTGAAACGAATTTACCTTCAGGATCGCTCACGAGAAGGTTTCCGTCTTCATTAGGCGTAATGGTAGCAGTTGTTGTATCAGTCGGACCACCAATAACTCGGTAATCCTCAGGTGCTGTAGTAGCAATGTATGCACGTCTCCATCTTTTGTTAGACTCATCAGACATAGAATCTACATGTGCACGAACTTCAAGCTGAACATCAACATCTTCAGTCAATGGGCAGTGCGCGTAAAGAGCATCAATGTTTTGTGCCTTACGCAATATTTCTTGGTATCCTGCAAGGTTATCAGTTTCAAGACGTGCTACATAGATTGGTTTGCCTTGTGATCCAGAATAGGCTGCCGCTGCACCAAAACCTAATGGGTTCTCAACATCTTTCTTACCAAACTGTGCAAGTTGGCTAGAGTTAGAAACCTTAATGATCTTTTCGCCTGGAATTGCAGGACTAAGTTCTCTGTAACTGGCAAACAAAAGAGGTCCAGTAGTGTTTTGCGAAACAAATTTACATAGACGACTCTCATCTTGATTGTTTCCAAAACCGAAACACTCGTATGCTAGGTCAGCTTCAATGCGAATACCATCAGCGGTAGCAGTCCATTGTTCTCTTGGCGCATTCAATCCACGACGTCCAATTTCCCCTGCAAAGGTTCTACGAATCTCAACTTGTTTAACTGCTGTTGCCGCTAATTCATCTTCGTCAACACTGCTCAAATCTCCGACAGGTCCGTCAAGAACAAGAACTGAATACTCACCAGTTTCACCTGCAGCTTGTGCTTCCCAGCCAAATTCTTCACCGGCTGCGTGAACGCCGTCAGCTTTATTGATAGTTATAGTTAGTCCCGAAGCGCCAAAACCAACTCCGGCTTTCAACTGTGCTCCAGTTACTTCCATTACATCTTCCATTCCGGAAGAATCTGAAATATTCCAAACAGATGCATTACCTGCAGAGTCCCCTACGAGACAGCTAGCAATGATGCTGGTGTCTTGTTTGTGTAGATATTGCCCGGTGATTGTAGCATCATATGCTTGGCCGGAAGCACAATTCAATGCAGTGTAGTCTTGCTCAACAGTGAAATCAAAAGCATCTCCTGCATTAATCTTTGAAATGTTGTCAATCGTTACATTGATTCCTGTTCCGGGTACGCTGAATGCTAGTGAATCAGCATCGGTAAATACGATTGCAACATCATCAGATTCAAAGTTGTTAGAAACAGTACGGATACGAGCCTCACCATCAACGGAAGCAGGTCCGCCTACTGCGGAGGCATCCCAGTATGCTTCTTTTGTAAATCGAACACTGAATTTCTCTTTTAAAAACCCACCGTAGTTTGATCCTACTTTAACAAACTCATCTCCTGTGTCGATACCACTGTTGTCTACAGAAAAGTTGATTCCGTCATCATTGCTGATGCCATTGATTGCCTCGTTAGTAACCTCAGCGGTATCTGAAGAAGTTTCCAAATTTTTTGGACCACAGAACATAGTACCAATACTGGATGCTTCTGTTGATTGTTTAACATCTACGATCCTACGTCTGTGAACTTTATCATCAGCACCAGCAATCAAATCCTCGGTAACGATAACCAAATCACCAATTTGAACTGGACGACCGTCAAGCTCATCAGCAAGCCCCCCACGTGCAGCATCATAAATATTTACTTCTTCCTGAGAGTCATCTTTACAAACCAACTCATTTGGTTTACGAGGATCATTCCAGTAAAATGCATTTGGGCTTAATTCAGCGTCTCCCAAATTGTCATCAAAAGAAGCATAGGAAAGTTCCATGTCTTCAGCAAACAACCTAACACTTGATAGTTCAACATTTTCTCCTTTAGTTACATTTTCAAAAGGAACTACAAGCCTGGGATCAGATTCACCTTTTACTTCAAACTTAGTACCGTACATAGTAGCACGTTCTTCCTTTTCGTAGTAACGATTCAGTTTATACTGAGGACCGTATACAAAGGCGTTCATTGAAGGCTCAGTGATATTTGGAAGCACTTCCAAAAGTTGCCTGATTAGCAATTGTGGCTTAATATAGTTGGTTATCATAACAAGTATTGGTTTAGTTAAAGTTTGTAGGAATTAAACGGTTTTAATTATCAACAATAGTTCACAACTTGTCAATTAAATTAAGATTACTGATGACTAAACCCTTCAAAGCCGATAGTCGTAAGTCTTTGATCTTCCGTATGAGTAGTCCATACGAAGTTAAAGTCTAGACTGAACGCAACATCTACCCTAAAAATACGTTCTCTATCGGGATCAGGTAATTGAATCTTACTAATGCTTGCAATCTTAAAATCCAACAACCCAGGTAACCCTTCACGGAGTAAATCTATTGACCCTAGAAAAAAGTTAGATGTTACATCAGCTAGCGAATAACTTAAGTCAGGAGATGTGGATAAGTGCCTGAATACAACTGCTGTTTGTGACTCATTTTCATAGTAAAACGTAGAAGCATCTTCACTAACTCCTGCCAGATCTCCTATTACATTCCTTTTAAATGAAATATTATCTAAACCTACGTACACGATCGGGCGTACATTTATTTCCTCTGGGTCGTACACATAATCAAGTTCTACATCTAAATTTTTAACATATTTATCATGTGAATACTTAAGTTCTGGATCCTTAAGTTCTGCTGATGAAAATGATCCATAATTATTAGTATCGGAAAAACATGCGCGCGTAAGTAAAAGGAACACTCTACGCAACTCTACAGGTGACATATTTGAGTAACCTAGTTTTTCAAGAACACTACGTGTATCTAGATTTTTTTCCTGTAGTAAACTTTTATATACTCTATAGTCCATATTATTGTCCTGACTGTCCTGACTGTCCTGATCCATACGGATTGTTCGGATCAGGTGGAGTCGGTGGTGGTTTTGGTACAGGTCCGGGTGGTTCTATTGTTGCACCGCTACAATCTACAGGGAACTTGTATATTACACTACTCCTGTCTACAGCAACAGCCATCACCATTTGTATCACGTCATGTACACCTTTGAATTGATATCTGTCGACTTTTTTAATCGCATATCTAGTTTCACTATCCAAGTCTACGATTATGTCATCATGAGAAATTCTCGGTTGTGCAAGCATTCTAATTAGATAAGCATACTTATCTACCTCTCCCTCACCAGTTTGTACCGCAACTGTTATATCAGTGCGTTGTTGTATACCTAACATATATGTACATATTGGTGCAGCAAATCCTCCTTCATAAAGTTGTCCGAATCTATTTTCACCAAATACATTTATATCCTGACCAGTATCCTGATCTATACCCGCATGAGATAGTTCCCCAACACTCTTTGGTTTTAATATAGCACATGGGTTTCCAGTATAACGCATGTAAAGTCTTTCCAATTTGTTTATATGCTGAATGATCCCGAACTCTCGATTGAGTGGTTCCAGTTTCTGTTGTACAGGTTCTGGTTTGGGTTCATCTTTCTCATCATACTCTACTATTGGTTTAGGTTGAGTCCTTTCTTGCGAAGTCAGTATATCATCCGCCTGTTGTCCGGCATCAATATCTTCATGCTGCAATTCGTCTTTTTCAATCGTAGTTTCGGTAGTATGTACCTTACGACCAATAGCTTCAACAAATGTAGAATAGTATGCAATACCATCCTGTCTTAGTATTACTTGGTAAAATAGTCTATCAGTTCGCCCGCGTAAGAAGAACTTAGTGTCTGTGTAAGTCCTGGTTGTTTCATCCAGACTAGTCTGGATAATTTGCATGTTCCTCTCACCATCTGGAGATTTTCTGATAAAGAACTCTGCTCCTTCATAATCTTCTTTATCTATCTCCCAACTTATCTCACATGATTTATTACCGTAGTCAGGTTCTACAGTTACTTTTGTAAATGGATTCATCCCACACGTCCATAAGCACCCTTGTAATTATCTGAAATCTTTTCAGCTTGTGCGCCCTGCATCATGTTCTCTTTGAACATTTGTAAATTTGCCTGAAAGTGTTTTATCCTGCGACTAATCAAATCAACCTGCATACCACCAGCATTGTAAGCTAGATCTTCTTTAGCTAGTTTTTGTAATTTAGATAAGTATAGGTAGTAGGCTACACCATTTAACAAGTATACCTTGTAAGGAAGCTTATTAGCTTTTACAGATATAGTATATATAAATGGAGGTATCTCATTAACTGCCTGTGCAGTTCTGTGCATTGCTGCAAGTATTTCCTCGTCCGAAAAATAGTTGGCTACGAGATCAATAGCATTGTCCTCGACGGCTCTGTCCAAAACGAACAGGCGAACTTCTTCGAAGTCTATGGCTTCACCTGCAGCCATGGTTTAAGACTGGAATTTATCTGATGCAGACTTTGCCAGCACTGCTTTAGCAATCATACTTAGATTGTCAGCACTTGCTTCTTTAACAACATGACTGTCAAACTGGTCACGAAAGTTCTCATTATTAAAAGCACTAGCATAGTTAGCAACTTTCATAAGATCTTCGGTTTGTTGAGCATTCAGGCCTCTGTTAATGCAAGTTTGTACAAAACCTTCTTGGAATGATTCATTATTCATAACAATAATTATTACTATATTATTAAAACATGCAACAAAAAACCCTCCCCGAATACACAGGGAGGGTCTTTTAAATTTAAGCTCTATGCCTATTAATTAGTCAATGAACTTAGAGCGGGCAACACCGGAAAGATTCGCGATCGTAACCGAGATGGTTTCCCTAGCGGAGAAACGAAGGATGTCCTTCTTCTTCTCAACGTACATGGTAGGATCTTGAAGGGTGTAGAAACGACCCAAGAACTCAGGCTCAGCGAAGTGGTAAACCTGGTCGTTAGGTACGAGATCAGCCTTGATCGTGAAGAGGTGACGTACACCAAACACGGTAGCTTCAGACAAAGCCTTAAGACCACTGGTGAACAACTCTTGAGAAAGATCACCACCAGCTTCGGAACGATTCATTTTAAGGAATTCCTTAGCGGTTTTACGATTCATCAAGAATACACCATTGTTCAAGTTCTGGTTTTCAAGACTGGACAAGCACTCAACATAGTCTTTTCTTCCAATTTCACCGGCAGTACGCTTTTTGTAAGTGTAGGACTGAGAGTGACCAGCAGCTCCGTTAACCGTAGTTACGGATCCACCAAGACCACCGTTAGGAGCAAAGCTACCACCACATACAGAGTTGATAAGTTCGATGAAACGGGTATCTTCTTCAGTTTGGATGTCACGAAGAGCATTGTCAGTGATTACACGACGGAGGTCCATCTTGTAGGTACGAAGCTCGTTGATATCCTTAGTGAACTCCGGAGTGGTGATCACGTTGAATACGCAGAGGTACTTTGTTCCATAGTAGAACTCAGTGTCGGACGAATCACCAAAAGGAATGCTTTTTGCACCCTTTGAGTCAGGCTCCATGTCTTCGATCATAACTGGACGGTCGTGTTCAGGAACACGGTCAAGCATGTCGTTTGTGACAGTCTTAGGCGTTATAATATTTCTGGCAAAGCCATCTTCTCTGATACGACGACGGATCATGTTAGATCCAGCAGTCGAAGCAGACTTGATGTTTCCTTCGTCAGCACCACTAATTGCATCGATGATTTCTCTGTTGAGAACATCGATATTTACATCTTGAGATTCACTCATTATTTTTATTCTCCAATAATTTAGTTACAGTTTATAGTTACGCAATACTCGTAACAAAGGTAATAACCCAGTTCCCAGCGGTACCACCAGACGGTGTGTAGTTATTAGCAGTGGAATCTTCAGGGATAGTTCCAAGAACTCCTCCACGCTCATTACCAGCAACATGTCCACCAACTCCAAGGTCACGGATTCCAGTGCAGTAACCAACTACTGGCCCAGTCTGATTAGCAGGTGTATCTGCTCTTCGGATATCATATTTTGCAAGATTTCCGGCAGCATTAATGCCTAGTGCATCACCAACGGATATTGATGTGTCATCGTCAAACCATGCAGTTTCCAACTCGAACTTACCCAATGCGGAAAAGCCAAGAAGCTTTCCACAGGAAGTTACGTCTGTATCGGATGAATCATGATATGCGAAGAACACATCCTGAGCACTATAAGGGCTCGTTGGTGCTCCAGTAGCGTTTCCTGTGATCCATGCAGTTGCAACCCCTGCACCGTTGGTAAAATCTCCTCCAGCGGTCCTAAGAATAGGTTGTCCGGAAAAGATAGTTGTATTGGCGGCGTCGTTAGTGATTGCAGCGTCTAATCCTAGTGCTGCAGTGATGCTGGTTGGTTCGTTCCCTGGATAACCTCTAAGTACGTTAATCCTTGGACGATCTCTAAGCTCTCCATTTGTATATGTAGGCATTTTATTTTATCTCCTTGATTTAATTTTTTAACTGAGAGGTTATATAGTTATTAACCTAGTACGACGAATCTCGATTTAGCGATTTAAATTAATTAAGCAGCCGAAGTTACGAACTTGACTACGTAGAATGCGGGACCTCTGGTGAATGCAGAGTCAATGGTAACATTGTTAATAGTACCGGTACCGTCAGGTGCTGAAACTCCCGAAGCCCCTGGAGCAGTTTGCCAGACATTAACTGTAGTGCCTGATGCATATGCATTAAAGGCATGAGCTGCAGCGTTAATAGCATCAGCAATTGCTGAAGCAGCCTCTTCGGCAGTAGTAAGACCGTTTGTACCAATCTTAGTAGCGTTTGAAGTGGCTAAAGTTTGGTCAACAGTCCAAGTTTTAGTAGCCCCACTAAAATCGTCTAGTTTTAAAGTACCACTATTAGCAGGAACATCACTAACTTGAATTTTCAAACCGTATGCACCATTAGCAGTGGAATCTTCAGGAATAGTTCCAACAACACCACCACGTGCATTTGCACTGGTGTGTCCAAGTACTCCAAGATCTCTAATTTCAGTAACGTATCCAACAACGTCGGAACCTGGAGTACCGCCAGCTGTGTTTGAAGCCTCGCAAAGATCGTTATTCGAGTTAACAACTAGTTGGTCACCAACTGCAAGACCGTTTGTTTGGACCCAAGGTGTTTCAATTTCAAATTCTCCAAGTACGGAAAATCCAAGAAGCTTTCCACAGGATTGAACATCTGTATCGTCCGAATCATGGTACGCAATGTAGATTTGGCTTGAACTATGTGCGTTAGTGGCTTGAACCCATTCGTCAGAAACAAGCGCAATTGGTTGTCCCGATTTAATAGTAGCAGAACTGTTAACAGGTGCTGACTTCGTTATTGCTTGAGGTTCATTTCCTGCGTAACCGCGTGGGACGTTTACCCTTGGGAAATCTCTAAGTACTCCGTTTGTAAATGTAGGCATGATTATAATTAGTTAAGTTTTATTTATCGTAAGGTTTTGATTTGTCCCCAGCCGTCTGGATCTTCTTCGTTAGATGGTTCAGATCTTTCAATAGATCTACCAAACTCGTGAGAGGCTGTAGCTAGTTTCTCAATTAACTCAAGTACTCGCTCAGGATTTTCTTCAATGATACTAGCTACTTTTTCTTTGTAGTCAGCATCGATCATCCTTCTCTCAGCAAGAAGGTCTAGAGCAGAGCCAAGTTTATCAGGACTGAAAGTTGGTTGGGATGCTACTTTCTCAAGTATAACCTTTTCTTCTTTCAGTTCAGCAAGCTTAGTCTGCAAACTATTTCTCTCGTCCTCAAGAGACTGAATAGCCTTTGTAGAACTTTCAATATAGTTTAGAAACTCTAGATCGTCTTGGGACATATTTTTTAAGAATCGCTTTTCTCTTCCGAAGTTTCGGATACAAGAGACGCAGCTTTTTCAACTTCAGCAGATGCAGCTTTCATTTCTTCAGCCATAGCTGGATCCATCATAGCTTCTTCTCCGCCTCCCATGGCTTCTCCTCCACCACCAGCGAGTTCAGCAAGAATTGCTTCAGCAAGTTGTGGATCAAGTTCACCACTCTCAACCATAGCCATTACGATCTCTGCAATCTCTTCGATGCTAATGTCTTCTCCAGCATTCCCAGGGATCATTCCATCTTCAGAATCTGCAGCCATAGCAGCTTGTTCAGCACCAGCGTCATAAGCTTGCTTTTCAAAATCATACTCCAATTCGTTGTAAGCTGTTTGATGAATGCTTGCCATCTTTTGCATAGCTTTTACATCGTCCTCGGTAGCGCTTGCTGCGAGTTGTTGAATGTAAGCCTGTTGCTCGGAAGCTTGTTTCTCATACTCAACTTCTTGTGCACCGAGATGTTCAGCTTCTGCAATCAATTGTTCAGCAGCTTGTTTACCAAGTTCTTTGTCAGCCAAAGTGTTAAGCATATCTCTACCTTCTTCGTATCCAAGAACGAGGTGTGCAATTTTTCTGTAGGCGTCTGGCTCCATGTCAAAATCAGATGCTACTTCTTCAGCAGATTTTTCAGTTTCTTCAGATACTTCTTCAGCTACTTCTTCAGATGCTTCTTTCTTAGCAATAATTTTTTCTTTAAGATCGGTAGGAAGTTCTTCGTTTTGCTCTTTGCTAAGTACTCCACTGTCATCTTTCTTACCATCATTGTCAGAGTCTTTATCGGATTTTTCAGACTTACCTTCGTCTTTTCCGTAAGCAGCTTCTTTAGAACCCATAAGTCTTTCTTTAATTCTCTCAGCAAGAGAAAGACCTTCGTTAGCAACCTTAGCGGTAACAGGATCAGAAACAGCTTCGTCTTGTTTTTGTTTAGACTTGTCAGCAGTAACTGTAGTAGACTCAGTTTTTCCGGGCTCTTTGCCAGAAGCTTCTCCAGAACTCATTCCAGGAATGTTGTTCTCTGCAGAACCATCAGTGTTAGTTGTTGAAACAGCAGCTTCAGGAACTACCATTTTAGATGCATCATCGCCATCATCCTTTACAAAGTTAGGAGGAGTTGTCTCCTGAGGATCTTGCTCCGGTGGCATGTCCGCAGCTTTTTTCTCCGTGTAGTACGAAGAAATGCGTGATTTTAGTTCGTCAAGACTTAGTATATTATCCATAATAGAAGATGTTTAATTTTTGTGATTTAGCGCTAATCAAATTATACGGTTATGACAAGTAAAAATTAATTTATCTTTTTCGTCAATATTAAAATTACCTGTGTTTTCGCATAAGTGATGTATATATGATATTTTGTACATACCATAAGAATCAACTAGGCTTTGAGCATACAACTTGTCGGCGTGTGAAATATCATCCTCACTTGCCATTTTCATTATAGCTTTTGGCTTTGCTGAAATAGTTATCTTTACAATCTTGGAAACCCCGGGATTCCCATTTGGTTGTTTGAATTTTTGAGTAGCCTTATTCATAAGCTTCTCAATATCATCACCACATTTAAGATCTGATGATGCTAGGAATCTACTTGATGGATCAAACATACTAGACATGTCGTCTGGTATACTGGAACCCATCATGTTTCTAAACATGTTACCCATACAACCACATGCATATTTATACATGTCACTCTGCTCAACTTCTCTTTCAGGCTGACCAGTTATGTAAGATACAAAAGTCCTAAAAGGCATCACAGCATTTGCAGAAGCCAGCTTCCTAAACAATGTACCCGGCTCAACTGATCGTATCGCACTTAACTCTTCATCTGTAAGTTCTTCTTGGTCAAAGATGTTTTCAGATGCATACTTTACAAAGTTATACTTTTCATCTCTGGGAATATCTTTATTGCCGAACACGTCTTCGACATATTCCTCAACTGTCGCTAACTTCTCTAGTATGTCTTGTTTTCTGTAGTTAGAAAACCCAAATATGTTTGGAATACAAACACCCTCAGCTTCAGCAAGTTGATCACTAAATATTAATGACGGTATTTCGGAAGCAGCTTTTTGTAGCTCATCAGAAAAACCATAGTCTAAATAATGTGCTATCCTGTCTGCTGGGTTTGCTACACGTGAGATGTCAAAGAAAGTAGGCTTATCATTGATCGCGTAAGCAAACTTCTGAAACTCAGGTATGTATTGATTCATACGACCCTTAAGATGCTCACAGTAGTTTGCTGATTTTGTTGCCTTGTTACCACAAACATTACAGATGTCGTATGGTACCCTAGCTGACATACTAAAGCTAAGGGCTTTACCTTCTTTTGCTAGCTCGTATTCTTCTTCTGCCTTTTTCTTATCCCCATGTATTACCAACTCAATCCTACCCATGTCTGGGTTGTAGGCCGAAGCTTTGACAATACCAATTGCGTGTTTTGGATCTCTGTTGTTGTGCTCCCTAAAAAAGTGTCCCTGTTTTACGAACGTGTCGTGGTACTTGCTGTTAGCTTCTTTGGGCCAGTAATCACCATTTCTATTCTGTCCGTATGTCTCACCATCACCCATAGCAATTAAATGTACCATGAAGTGATCATCGTCAGGCATGTTATTCTTCAACAGATCTTCGGTAACGCATGACGAAGATGCTTCTTTTATATGAGAATTATTCTCAACCAGGGTAACAATTCTACCTGCAGCTTTTAGAAGCTCTTCTTGATCAATTTCTGGATGGTGTACTTTTATCATTGAAACGTATTAAAGTCTGGGATTATAGGATTGTCACCACCTGTGTAACGGTCAATCAAGTGCTGAACACCTTCTCGATCTTTAGCAGCGCTATCTGTAGTAAATGTCTGTAACAAATTGTTAGATATGTTTCTAAATTCATTTGGTACTTGCTCTGGTAAACCATCTCTTGCAGCAACCAAATCTTCCCAGTTTACTTTTCTCCCCTGTACAGACTTTTGTGCAATTTGATTTAACCTGTCTATTATAGCATAATTTCTAGCTCTACCCAGGTCACTCATGTTTGGATTTTCTAAGGCACTAAGTAAATCAGCACCTCGCCTAACAGTTCTCGATCCATAATGACCCCCTAGACCCATAAGAGTTGAAGGTATTAGTGATTTAATACCTCCTTTTGGACGTAGGCCCGATACTGATTGAGACTGCACTTGTTTATAACGTTCTGGTAATAAGAATCTAACCGCATCAAATAACTTCTTTTGTTTTCCACCTATACCAAGTTTAGCGGCTATTGTATTACTATTTATTCCTGAAGATTGCCATCTATTTGGGGCTTTATCATTAGGGTTTACAATATTATTTTCGGCAAGAAATGCATTGTATTGTCTATAGCGATTTAGAGCTTTATCTACTATACCGGGTTGTTTGAGTGTACCTAGCGTTCCCGGAATTGCACTTACTCCGCCAGGAGTTAGGTTTTGTTTGAAATGATTCAACAACTTTGGGTCATTTAAAATCTTATTTAATTTTTGAGATTGTGTAAGTTGTTTCCATGCTGTTACACCCCTGGTGGGCGCGACGCTATCTATCGCTCCCCTAAGTTGGTCTGCCCTCATCCCCCTTAAACTATCGATAAATTCTTTCGTAGATTTTGAACTTTGCCCAAGCAATGCAAATGCTCCACCAACTCCCTTATCAATGACCTCGTCTCCAAAGGTATCTTGACTATCATCGAAAATATTCGATCCTCCGAAACGCGTACTTACTTGATCTCCAAATCCTCCACCAGTTGGCTGGCCTAGGTCAGGAGAATCTCCTGTTGGGGCATCAAGAGCATCCTGTAGTAAACCCGCACCAGCTGTTAGTCCTGCACCTGCTACACCACCAAGTCCAGTTCCTATCAATGCATTTCTTAAAATTCTTTTCCTACGTTCTTTTTTAGATTCTCCCGTAATTTTATTTTGCGAACTTAGGTAACCACTCAAACCCCCACCTGCAACACCACCTGCAAGTGTGCCTAATAAATATTTTATTATATCTTTTTTATCCATCTTGCAATTAGTTTATGCGATGATTCCTATCAGGTGTACGATCATATTTAGAAGATTCCAAAGCTGATGCATTTGCTCGTGATCGTTGAATACTTCTTTCTGCTTCAACAAGTTGTGCTAAATCAGGTGCTGCTATACCATCATATTGAACTGCACTACGTAAAATAACACGTGCAACATTTTTATCTTTAGCCATCTCTGGTGCTACAGATTTTATAGTGTTATACAAATCTACAACCTTATCCTCATCTTCTTCAGACAATATAGGATCTGTTATAATTAAGTCCTGTAATACACTTGTGTATTTCGCTTCATCAAGCTCCCTATCGATTAGTGCTTGCCCCTCGTTCTTGCCGGGGGCAATGTCTTCTACAAAATTTGTTAGAGTATCCCTTATAGAACTTACAGTATCTGGAATATTTTTATCTAAACCTAAACTTTTACGGGCACTACCCAAAACATCTGTCGCGCCGGAGTACATTTTTTTTACCCCCTTTATACCAAGCTCCGCCGGTAGTGTAAAATCTTCTTTAAGAGCGTCTAAATTATTATCTGTACCCCCCGCTGTGGTATCTTCTACGGCTAATGTCTCCTCTTCTTCGTCTAATCTAGTGAGCTCTTTTTCTTTTTTTTCAACCTCAGCTTTTAATTTCCTGTCTTGAAGTGCCTGGTACTCATCCTGACTAAGTGGGTACTTGCTATTTGCTAACTTTTCAGTTTCTTTTTTTTTAGGTGTATGGTCAGCTACGAAATCTTCAGCTTGTTCCTGAGTATTTAAATTATCTTGGATAAATGCAAATTTTAAAAGAAAAGTATTATCTGTTATCAACCTGGGCTTACCTGAGTCAGATGCCCTCTTTACTGAATAGTTAATACCTTCCATGTAAGAAGCCACATAATCACATGCAGACTTTACACAGTCTCCAAAATAATATTTGGCATCTTGCTCTATGGCTTCAAAAGAAGTTTCGTTGTAGGAATCTCTAATGTAATCAGAAATTTCTGAAGCTACTTTTCTATTGTCTTCTTTAGCATCAAAGATAAGTTGTTCTGCCTGAGTAACATTTGCGATCTTAATAGAATCTTTTTTCCAGGCCAACCTTTGATCGCTAGCTATCTTAACTTCTTTATAGTCATCGGACTCCTGTAGAGAATTTAAATCGTCAAAAGTTACTTTGCCTTCAAATAGATCTGTAAACCTACCGGAAGAAAGGCTTGAAAAATTATTATTAGAAAACTCATGATCAGAAGCTTTCTTCTCAGTGTACTCTTCAATCAAGCTGGGAATATCCAAGACGTCAAAAGTTTCACCACGACCTTTATTTTGACTGGCACACTTATCGAGATATGTAACTGTCTTAGCTGTGTTGTAAACATGTCCAAGTTTTTCTAGAAGGGCTGGTGCCATGTTTTTTTCGTTTGCAAATTTAAGCATCGTCCCGCGAACATCATTTGTCTCCTTTATTTCTGGGAGAATATCTTCAAACCAGCCTACTAATTTTTCGTTCATAAGTATCTATTATTTAGGTTATATCAAAGTTTATCAAGTAAAAAGTTTACACCTCACTCGGTGCTAGGTTCTAGTTTTGCTTCTTCGTATTCAACATTCTTTACACGTCTGGTTTCTGCCTCAGTTATACCAAAGTCTTTTACTTCTAAAGCAAACACATCCGCGATACCACCGAGTCCTACATTATCGTTTTGTGCAGTATCTGTATCACCACCATGCTTAGCCGCAGCCAAAAGGTTTTTAGCATTACTAATACCAACGTTATTCCGGGTGTTCATGAATCCGGTGTTGGCTAGAAACAATGCATTTGCCATTAACTTGTTCTCAAATTCTGCAACTATGTTTTGTGTTGATCCAGTAATCTCATGTCCACGAACTCCAGCTAAAGTCATAACGTCATCTATACTATATTTGTAACCAGTTCTTTTCAGTAGCTCGGCATAACTTGCACGTGCTTGGTAGTTTGGATTAAGTTCAGCAAAGGCACCTTCTGGATTTACCAGTGATGCTATGAACAACTGATCCTCTTGCCTATCCCATACATTAAAAAATAATTCTTCGTAAATGTTTACAACATTTGTAGGTATACCAGTTTTTTTAGATATAACTTCTGCTTTAATATCTTCAACAAGTAATGTTCCTCGTAAAACATTCTTTGTATATGGGTTCATTGATGCATCAATTGATACAGCGTATACCATATCCTCCGAGGCCTTTCCGTACCTGACAAAGTTGTAAGCTTCTAGTATTGTGTTGTAACCTTTGTAAGTAAGTAATTCGTAAGATGAAGTGATGGGTAAGGGTTCACCCATTTTTGCAAACAGTTTTATAAAGTGCCAAACAAAAGAAGGGTTACTGTAGCATCTGGCAAACTTTTCAGTCTCGTAAGTTACATTGTCTTCAGCGAGAATCTGAAAAGGAGAATCAGAAAATACTTCGTTATTCCTAGGTATAACTTGCGATAGTTTGTATATATCACTCCTGTGCATTTTAACTATTAAGTTTTTCGATACCTTTCTTTGCGCCCACGTAACCAATTGTAGCCGGTATACCACCGGGGACAACGAGTGCAGTTCCTAGTAACCCGTACTTCGCTAAGAGTTTTATCCTAGTTTGCGGGTCTGCCTGTTTCCACTCTTCTGCAATGTCTGAAGGAAGGGTTTTTATTTTTTCCGGGTTCGTGACGGTCTCTACCAAATCAACTTCTTTCTTTGGCTTTTTCTTAGCTGTCTTTACTAAGAATAATTTTTCTAGAGATGTCACTGGTCTACAGAGTTTACTTTACAGCAGATTGAATAATTCTAGCTGTTGAGCTTGGTTCCTGTTTACCCTTTCCAAATAATCCCAACCGATATTTAGTTTGTGCATCTGTTGCTTTTGGAGGAGATACAGGTTTACTCTTTGCAGGTGCTCCCGAGGGCTTCGGTGGTGTAGATGGCTTTAATCGAATCTTGCTTGGGTTCGCAACCTTGGGAGCATTTTTAGCCACCGTACCCGGTGCTAACTTACCTAGCCGCTCTAAAGCAGGACCAAATAATCTAGCGGTCGAATTCATTACGCCTGCGCCGCCGGCTACTTTAACTAAATATAATTTTTCTTTATTTGTCATCTTTTTTCTTTGTTACTAAAAATTGTCCGAGCTTAGTGCTTAAAAACCTGACCTTATCCATTGCTTCTTCTCTATTCTTACCTCTCTTCTTTTTCGCTTCGGCATAAAGGTCTAATATAAAATCAGCTGTAATTTTATGTGTTACCTCTCCTTCTTCATTTTTCTTACTCACCGGACGGTATGTAATTGTAAGTCGCTGCCATAAATGCTCCGGATTTTATTTCTTCATCCGTGAGCCAAGCTTTATATTTTGGATGTTGTTTCTGAACCTCTGTTAATACTAAACGTTTAACACCCATGTATTCATCCAGAAAAAATCTAAAAGCATCTTCATCTTTGTTCTGTTGTGCCCTGAATATTTCCCTAAGTATATCTAACTCTTGTTGTTTGTTTGAAAGATCTTTAGCTATAATGTCATCATGCTGGCTGTAATCCACAGTCATAGAACTTTCTTTAACTGGACTACAGCTAAAAGCTAGTATGGATAGTATTACTAAAAATTTCATTTCTTTTTGTAATAAGGTCTATTATCAAGCTCTGCAGGAAGTCTACCTTCCTTTATTTCTTTCTCCGTCCAAATCCATGCTGCTGCATTCCACATAATAGCTGCTGCATGATCCTCACTGTCATCTCCCTCAGCCAATGCTAGTAAGTGACGATTCATACTGTCTATCAATCTACCGAGTGGGAAGCCTTGGTGCCAGTTGTTGTCACCATATGCTTTTGCACCATCCTCAAACCTTTTAGCCAAAGCACGCAGAGCATCGGGTGGTATCAGATGGTACATTCCCCTACCCTCGTCACCATCCCTTTGGGCTCCGGTATCGAAGGTCTTCTTCTCTCCGCTCTGTGGTAGGTCTGACATTATTATTTACCTGCAAATGGGTCCTGCAT
>MDSZ01073122.1_pt1 | contig 22968 bp, 3 predicted proteins | sample 811201 | NCBI WGS metagenome assembly MDSZ01 (sample SAMN05326647, study PRJNA326480) | marine metagenome | isolation source: seawater | place: Indian Ocean: North | collected 2010 | reverse complement strand
TTTTGCGTCGTCGAACGCGTTTTGCACAAACTGACACGTTGTGATGGCGTAAGTATCCGGTAGCGCGTCAGACAAGGTTCGAGCAACGATTGCATATTCGTTGATTTCATCGTAAACGTCCGATCGAACCATGCGCTTGTCGTCCACGTACTCTAAACAGTCAAAATCGTTGGTGCATCTTCCAATTTCATCCTCAAACCTTCCAATGTAATTATACCTCTTTGCGTAGCCCGGGCACTCGTTACCAGCTGTACCACCGGCGCATGCGGCCCGCATCAAAAAGACGGGAACAATTTCCACAGGTCTCTCCGGCACATCAGGCGGCGGAGGAGGCGCTGGAGGAAACGAGGCGAGAGGCGGCGGCGAAGGCGGCGAAGGCGGTGGAGAAGGAGGCGGGGGTGGAGAAGGTGGTCGAGGTGGTCGAGGCGGCGGGGACGGCGGAGGAGGAGGAGGCGAGGGGGAATCTCCTCTCAAATCCCAATTCACAGCAGGTCCGTTTGCGTTCCCGGCATCTTCTGACGGACCCACCCAGTAAAATTTATCCACGAAAGCCGCGGCACCAGAAAACATATCTTCCGCGCTCATATTTGTACACGGTAACGTTGCGTCAGTGTTATTCAACAAGCACCAAGACGTGACATCTGCATCAAATGAAACCGCGTTTCTAAACATTTTATCCATATCAGTAACAAAAGTGATGTTCCATAACGAGAGGTCTTGGTTGAACGAATGGGCGCCATCAAACATGCCATCCATACTCGTAACCTGTGAGACATCCCATAACGAGATGTCGGCATTGAAGTCACGCGCGTTTTGAAACATGTTACTCATTGTTTTTGCTGAACTTGTGTCCCACGAGGATATGTTGCCGTTAAATACACCGGAGAATAAACCAGAGAAATCAGTCACTAAGGAAACGTTCCATTCACGCATGGGTCCATATGGATTCACATCCGCGCTCCACGCGCATTCACCTAATATTGGTGACAAGATGAGGCACTGCTCTACGGCGTCTTCGAGGATGTCATCATCTAATGGGAGAGCGACATAGCAATCCCACTCGTCCGGTGGACCATCACTTCCCGTCGTCGTAATATTCACACAAGCGACGCTGAAGGCATTCGCTCCCGAAAACATTTGGGCACTGCTGGTGAGAGACGAAGTATTCCAAGCCGTGATGTCCGCGTTGAATTCTGTTGCATTCAAAAACATCGAGTCCATGTTAACCACCTCACCTGTTTCCCAACCCGTGATGTCGCTGTTGAATGCTGATGCCCCAGAAAACATTTCCTTCATCGAGGTGACTTGTGACACGTCCCAGAGAGACAAATCTGCGTTGAAATTTGACTTATCTTTAAAAGCAGCCGCCATATTTTGAATCTGGGAAACATCCCAAGCCGACATGTCACCGTACTCGTTCCCCTCTCCACATCTGCCATCTGTTGGCGCGATTTCAAGGCACTTAGAAACTAGGCCTGCAAACAAATCATCCGCGATGGGCGGTGCATCCAAGGACTGGAGCAATCCGCGTCTTCGCGAAGAGCATGCTCCAAATTTATTTGTAGATGCGATGCACTTGAAACAAGGAGTTTTTTCGCCGGTATTTAAGTACATGTTACTCGTATACACTTTTCTTTCGCAGCTCCAATCCCAGGACGGTACGTCCTGGTTAAATTTCGTCGCTCCACGGAATACCTCATCAAAGTCAGTAACAGAGCTTGTGTCCCACTGGGAGAGATCTTGATTAAAATTCTTTGCATTTCGAAAAGTTCCCCAAAGATTTTGAAGACTTGGGGTTTTCCATCCCGATATATCCGCATTGAAATTTGGTTTATTGTCAAACAAATCTTTCATATTTGTAATGTCACTCGTGTCCCAATAAGGCATGGCGCCGTACGCAACGCCGTTATACTTTAAACCATGGCAAAGGCCATCCTCTTTATGTGCCTCGTTATTCATAGTCAAACACTGAGTGACCAGATTATACAAAATTGATTGAGGTATGGGGTTGGCAGGAGGAGGAGAGGGAGGAGGAGGAGGAGAGGGAGGAAGAGGAGGAGGGGAGGGAGGAGGAGGAGGAGAAGGAGGAGGAGAAGGAGAGGGAGGAGGAGAGGGAGGAGGAGAGGGAAGAGGAGGAGGAGAGGGAGGAGGAGGAGGAGAGGGAGGAGGAGGAGAGGGGGCAACCCAACTTGTCAATACTGTAGTACAGTCACTCGGTTTATCGTAGCTTCCTGTGCAACCATATTTCGCATTAAACGCATTGGCTCCGGAGAACATGTTGCGCCGATTCCAAGATGAAGATACAGATGGCAACGTCCAACTTGTGATATCTTGATTGAACTTATAGGCGCTATTAAACATAGAATATGTGGAGGTAACTGATGACACATCCCAACTCCCGATGGGCTGATTGAAAACTTTCGCATAATAAAACATGTAACCCATATTCTTCACTGAAGACGTGTTCCAACTTCCAATGGGTTGATTGAACTCATAGGCTCCATGAAACATATTATTTGTGTAGATAACTGATGACACATCCCAACTCCCGATGGGCTCATCAAATTTTCTGGCATAATAAAACATGTAACGCATATCCTTCACAGAAGACGTGTCCCAACTTCCGATGGGTTGATTGAATTTTTCGGCGTAGTAAAACATCCGATCCATGTCCGTTACTTGTGAAGTGTCCCAACTTCCAATGGGTTGATTAAATTTCCTGGCATAATTAAACATGTAGCACATATCCTTCACAGAAGACGTGTCCCAACTTCCAATGGGTTGATTGAAGTCGGTGTAGTAAAACATCCGATCCATGTCCGTTACTTTTGAAGTGTCCCAACTTCCAATGGGTTGATTAAATTTCCAGGCATAATTAAACATGTAAGCCATATTCGTCACAGAAGACGTGTCCCATCTTCCAATGGGTTGATCGAAGCTGTTCGCGTTGGAAAACATTTTCTCCATATCTTTCACGTTGGATGTAGTCCACTGATCAATCGGTTGATTAAAATTATATGCTTGATAGAACATGTTCGCCATCGTAGTCACGGAGGATGTGTCCCAACCCTCAATATCTCGATTGAACTTATTTGCTCTCTCGAACATCTCTTGCATGCTCGTAACTGAGGATGTGTTCCAATTCCCAAGAATCTGGTTAAATCTTGAAGTGTCAGAAAACATTAATCTCATACTGGTAACTGATGACGTGTCCCAACTATCGATGAATTGATTAAATCCATCCGCGTTCTTGAACATCTCTTCCATGCTCGTAACTGAGGATGTGTCCCAATCTTTCAATTCCCTGTTGAATCTCCCAGTATTCCTGAACATACCGAACATATTCTTCACTTTTGACGTATCCCAATCACCTATGTTCTTATTGAATTTTGTCGCGCCATCAAACATTCTGTCCATGTCCATCACCTTGGATGTGTCCCAGCCAGAAATGTCGTTATCGAATACTTTGGCGCCTCTGAACATCTCTGACATGCTCGTCACCTGATGCGTGTCCCACGTAGCTATCATCCAATTCGCTTCATCCTTATATCTGAAAGTATTGGACATATCTGTGACCAAACTCGTGTTCCAAAGCGGAGCCGGACCATAGTCCGATTCCCAGCACGCTCCCAGCTTTGGTTCTAAACTTGCACAATCTGCAACTGCAAGTCTGAACTGATCATCACTCGTAATTTCTGTGCGGTTTCCAGACACATAACCAACAGGGGCCCATATCGGACCCCAAGGGACTAATAATTTATCCGCCATTGCGCCGTTTCCAATAACAGATGAGTACGTCTCGTGCCATTTTTTCGCGCCGGCGAGGCAATGACTATAAAACTTAATACTTTCAGTGGTCTCCCAAGTGTTATTCAGAGCTCCGGACATTTTATTGGTAAACTTTTCCGCGCCCATAAACATCATCTGCGCGTTTATAAGTTTCGAAACATCCCAATCGCGCAAATTTTGATCAAAATTCACGGCATGTCTGAACATTTGATTCATGTCGCGAACGTTTCCAACGTTCCACGAACCTAAATCACGATTGAAGTTGTACGCATTCAAAAACATTCTATCCATGCTCGTTACCGAGGAAACGTCCCAACCTTGTATTTCGGCGTTAAATTTGTGTCGATCCATGAATAAACCACCCATGAACGTCACCTTGCTAACATCCCACGATGCCATTTCCCCGTAATCGCTTCCGAAGCACTTCCCGTGCACGGGATCATACGATAAGCATGATTCGACATGCCTGTAGAAATTTCTGTCCGTGAGCGGGGCGATATAGGGTGGGGGACTGGGTGACAATGGAGGAGGAGAAGGCTGTGGGGGCGGTGACGGGGGCGATGGGGGCGGAGCGGGTGGAAATGTACACTCCCACATTTTTGGTGGACCGTATGCGAGGCGGTTACCAATGGTCGTAGAACCACCTTTACCCCGTATACACCCAGATAGCCACGATTTCGCGTTACGGAACATGCTCATGGTCGAAACGTACGACAACGTCTCCCATTTCGTGATGTCCTTGTTAAACGAGGCCGCGCCATAAAACATCGAAACCATGCTACCTACGCCTGAGACGTCCCACGAAGAAATATCTTGATTGAATCTCTTCGCTCCTGAAAACATGCGCTCCATGTTCGTAACGCTCGAGGTATTCCAGCGCGATATGTCTGCATTAAAAAGAGAAAAACTGTTGAATGCACGAGCCATATTCGTGACTCTCGAAACATCCCAATAACGCATGTCCCCAAACTTGGTGCCCTCGCAAATGCCGTCTTCTGGTCGCACTGCCAGACAATCATCAATCGAAGATATAAAATTTGAGTCCGTAATGTGGAACATCGGAGGAGGGGGCGGAGGAGGTTCGTATTTATACTCCCACATACTCGCAGGACCGTCGGTCTTCTCGTTCAAAATCGTGGTTGTTGTGACATCATCATTATTATAATACCTCTGAGTACCTGCACGTCTGAAGCCGTGCTGTCTCACGAATATTTTTTGCCAATTTGTGGCATCCCGGAACATGTTCTTTGTTTTTCCTGGTAAAAGCGATGGCGTGTACCATCGCGTAATATCACACGTGAATTTATTGGCACTGTGGAACATTGAATCCATGTTCGTCACAGAAGAGACATCCCATGCGCTTATGTCTGAATCAAATTTATATGCGTTACGAAACATGCTCTCCATATCAGTCACCGATGAAGTATTCCATTTCGAAATATCCCCTTGAAAATTTCTTGCACGCCATGTATTAAAAGCATTTCTCATACTCGTCACTCCGGAAACGTCCCACGCTTGCATTGGCCCGTATATTGAGGTATGACACATGCCATACACTGGATCGTCTTCCAGACATTGACTCACGAGTGTTTGAAAATTATACGACGTTGTAGCCGTAACTGGGTCGAACGGTGGAGGTGAAGGAGGGGGAGGCGATGGTTGTGCAGGAGGAGGTGAAGGAGGGGGGAGAGGCGGAGCAGTCGGAGGCGGCGACGGTGCCGACCACTCGCTTCTTACGGTGCACGAGGATGAATCGGTTGGATCCGAACTTCCACAATCGAATCGCTCGTGGAATTTGGTTGCCCCATTGAGCATATTTCGTGAGTAATACGTACTATATCTGCCTGAATAATCCCACGATGTGATGTCCTGGTTGAACGAGACGGCGTATCGGAACATTTCTTGGAAATTAGTAACTTTAGATACATCCCATTTACTGATATCGCCGTTGAAGTCTGGATTGCTGTAAAACATTCCGCTCATTCTTGTCACTTGAGAAGTGTCCCAACTCCCGATATCTTGATTGAACTTTAAAGCTTGATTGAACATGTACGCCATATTTCGTACAGCTTTGGTTTCCCAAGTACCGATGGGTTGATTAAACTTTCTTGCTCCTCCAAACATCCGATACATGTCCTTCACTTGCGAAGTATCCCACGTCGATATGTCTCCATTGAAATTCTGAGCTTCATAAAACATATATCCCATGTCAGTTACGACCGACGTATCCCAATTCCGCAAGTCTCTGTTGAAAACACTAGCACCACTAAACATTTCGCGCATATTCGTCACACTTGAAACATCCCAAGAGCTCAAGTCTGCGTTGAATTTTCTGCATCTCGCGAACATTCCTTTCATGCTCGTCACGCTCGAAACGTCCCACTTCGAAAGATCCGCAGCAAAATTGTACTTGTACCTCAAAGCGTAGTCCATGTTCGTGATTAAACTCACGTCCCAATCCTCGATGGGTCCGTACACGTCAGAAACACACGTGGCGTAATGAGAATAACACTTATTTACCGCCTGCTCAAAATCATAGTTCGATGTTATCGAAAGATAACGAGTCGAAGATGTTCTTTGCAACAACCCTCGTCTGTTGAGCGAGTTGTCTTCACACAGAACGTCTCCGTTGTCCATCTCTGTGTCGGGCAACACGAAAGTAGTGTTCGAGCCGAGATAACCGCCTCCTCTGGCATTACACACGGTACTTCCAAACGAGTTTCTCGAGTACAAACCATCTTCTTCGTGGTCTTCACAAACTTCTCGTTCTGGTACCGGATAAAATTCTGTGCAAAACGTCTCGTCTTTTGCGAATAACTTTTCGTTCATGTCAGCAATGTTCTTATACACTTCGTATCGCAGTACATTCATAGAATAAACCGAATCCCCGGGATTCATGCACGGAATCAGATCGTTGGTAATATCGGCGTGCGTTTTGTTCACGTTCCACATATCCATACTCCAACACATATCATCGAGCGCAACGCCAACCACAGTTAAAGAACCCCAAACCAACCAAGAGAGAACCATGCATAAAGACAAAAGAGCTGCAAAAATTAAAGCCAACCTAACTTTCTGTTTCAACGTCGCCCATACGACGGCAGATGCGAGAAGGAACAAGAGAATAGATACGCTTTCAACAAACGCTTGAGCCTGTTGCATGTATCCGTCGAGTTCGGATCGCTTCGAATCGACTTTATCGACAATTTGCACGACATCTTTGTTCAAATTACTGATAAATTTCGTGATAACAGCGAGTTCGTCTTGGCTCTTGGAAACGTTCAGCGCCTTCAAAATGTCGTTCGTCTGATTTTTCAAATCAGAGGTTGAATCAAGTAAAGTATTCGTGAGATCTTGCATTCCATTTTGAATAGATAATCCTTGCGAAAATACAATCAAGCAACCGATGCAACCAATGACTCCAAATCCAATCATGACCTTTTGAGCGTCTCGCTGCTGCTTCAAAGTAAACGGTCTTGGCTTGAAGAAATTATTGCAGCGTTCAAAGCAAACGCCGGCAATTTTGGTCAAGAAGAGCAACACAACAAGCAAAACAATAACAAACAAAAGTGCCAATGCAATTGCAGCGATGATGATACCCGGCAACGCTTGACCAACGAGCATAGCCACGTAGTCCTCGTTGAGGGCGAATTGACCTGTATACTTTTCACCCGTTCTAGGATCAACGCGAGGTATTCCAAAGAGTGATCTTCTCTCAGATAAGAGATCCACATTGAGACTGCGAGGAGGCGGTGAAGGTGAAGGAGGTGACGGTGGAGGCGGAGCTGGACTTGGCGGCGGCGCCGGCGGCGGAGAAGGGGGCAATGGTGGTAACGGAGGAGGTAATGGGGGTGGCGATGGCGGCGGAGTTGGTGGAGGCGAAGGACGCGGGGGACTTGGCGGAGGGGGGGAAGGAGGAGGAGTGGGCGGACTCGGTGGCGGGCTAGGACAATCGGAGTTGTCGCCGTCATCCTTGACACACGGCGTCGGTGGCGGGGATGGAGGTGGTGGCGGCGACGGCGGTGGGGATGGCGGCGGGGATGGCGGACTTGGCGGCGGCGACGGCGGTGGCGGCGACGGTGGGGATGGCGGCGGCGGAATAGGCGGTGGCGACGGCGGTGGCGGTGGCGACGGTGGAGGCGGAGCTGGACTTGGCGGTGGCGACGGCGGTGGAAAAGGCGGTGGAGGTGAAAAACTTCCATCGTAGCTCACGGTTTCGTCCAATTCCGTAGAAGTTCCATTTCTGAAACAGTTATGCGTTTGCGGGTCCAACACAAAGCCCGGATAGCACACCGCGCATTTTGAAATTGCGTAGATCTCATTCGAGTTTGCGGAGATACTAGTATTCGTATCCTCCAAAACTTCAATTTTGCCGCCCATACCAGGCGTGGTTTTAGAATAATAAAACAAGGTGTCCGGTGTGTTGTCTCCCGGTCTGAATGTCACCAATCCAGTGTCTAACAAATCATCGATATCGTCCGTGTACCTTGGATCTTTTCTGTGAACCCGGCCTCCCCCTGCGTGTACGCCGTCTCTCTTTCGTGAAAGATGAAACGGATTCGTAGCCGAGGTCACGTTAAAAGTGTAAATGTACCCTCTCGTAACTTGCACCGTTGGGGCCAAAAAGGCGCCAATTTTAAATTTGTTCGATTCGACATCAACTTGGAACGGACAAGTCTCACATCCAGAATTGCAACCGTTTTGAATCATACCCTCCGGGTTGACCTGAACACTCGAATGTGTCGAGGGCGGGTTATGAGCTCCCTGTGAAATAAGAGCTGCAGAATCTTTATACCCAGACCGTTCCGGGTTAGAATCCCAAGTATCTTCTTCCATGGCATCCAAATTACTTTCTTCATAAGTGCTTGCTGTGCCATCTTCACCGTCTTTATTCATGTTAATGGAATTGGAATTGTCCCCCGAACCAGCATCGAGTAACGAGCGACCCTTTGAGCGCATCAAAACTATGTCCCCATCGACAGAAATCTCTTCCTCCGCTGTTTGAATGTCCTTTTCGAAAATCCAACTTAACAATCCCCGGCGACGAGAGAGTCGCTTCTTTCTCTTACCTCCCAAACACGTTTTAAAGTTTTCCCAGCCTTCTTCACTATCATAGGCGAGAGCTTTCTGTTCATAAAGCTTGAGAGGATCACGAAGACGTGCGTTCATAGCTGTGGACCATGCGGCCATTTTGTCAACTTCTCCCAGCATGTTGTACTCACGCATGACGTATTCATTAATTAATTCTTGACTTTTCCTGAAGCTGATTTGGTTCCGCACCTTGTATGATAACCATAGGTCTCCAACAACTCCACTTTCTGCACCGCCACTGTTTGGATCAACAGCTCCGCAGTCTGAACTAAATGGAGAGGGCGCGTGGCCAAACGGCAATTGCGGCATCAAATCCAAAATGATAAAGTCCAAAATCGCTTCGATATCATTACCGGCGAGCGGAGGAAGCGAAACTTTTTCACCGTCGCATTTAAACCCCTGTCCGGTAAATAATAGGTTAAACAAATTCTTGAACTTCTTTGCATCGCCACAACTGTTCGAGCATGCGAATGATGTTCGGTTCGTGGTCACCACGGTACCTGCAATTTTTTCGTTCCCGGCTTCAAACTTACCATCCCAAAAATTACGAAACCCGCTTTCCTCGTTTTGATTCCAACCATATGCGATAAGCGTATTGAGACTTCTATACGCGTACTCGATCGTGCCGAATCCCAATTCAGCGCCACTCACGGCCATAATCCTTGGATTTTGAGGATTGCACGGCCACGTTGCCACGAAATAGCACATTGCCGCAACAAATTGGTAAGGATCTCCGTTGTCGAATTTAAAGTCCCCCGGGATAGGAGTATGCCTAGTTACATCTGGAATGCCACCCGTTATGTCGTTCATCTCCGATTTCAAAAATAGCCAGGGATTCGTGGCATTTGGCGTGAAGATTTTATTACCGTCTCTATCGGTTGTGAGATTGTCAGCATCTACGTAGCAATCGAATCGGTCGCCTTCGACTATAATTTCAAGATTTCTCTTGAAAAGATGCGGGTAAGTCTTCGCGTACGGTCGCATGATCGTGTACATTTCTGCGAAAAAGTCATAGTCTGAGTATACGTGGGTTTGAAGATTTCCGAGGGACACGTGATGTTGCAGCATTTGCCATCCTTCAATGTTGTGAGGATTACGTTTCAATGCCGCGAGTAGTAAAGCGGCTACTCTTGTCAGTACTTGTGTTCCCGCGTGCGTATACACGTTGCGAAAGAGGTGCAAAGCCAGGCGCACATCAATGTAAGACGACAATCCTAAGTTTACACCGTTTGTAATCGATTCGATTGATTCAAACGGAACAACTGCATTAGATATGACACCAGCGACATCGTCCGTCTGTAACATAAATTGCGAGGTAGTCTCATAACCTTTTTGAATCCAATTAAATCTGGTAGGTACCCATTTCCCTCCTCTTTCCTTAAAACCGTAGGCGGCTCTATGTTTTGGCTGATTCACCGTATCTGCTGGAGTGCCCAGGCATGATTTATATCCAACCCACAAATGAGCTTGTTGAACGCACTGCCCACCGTCTTGACTGATTCGAGGAAGAGAGTCCGGACGCCAATTGGATTCTCTGCAACGAGTTTCTTTTCTGTCTCGAGCCCTGTTGTACCAAGTTGTGATTCCGTTTGGATGCTTTCGAATGTAATCGCACTCGCGCGCGCTAAAATGCGCAGTTTGCAAAGTCGAGAGTAACGGCCACGGCGCAGTGGCGAGAGAAAAGTCGAGTGGTGCTTGAGCTGCGCTCTTTAAAAGATTATCGAGAGCGGCAAGAGGACTCGGTTTGGGATCGTGTGCCGTTGGAAATTTCGCAGATCCGCTTATTCCACCCTCGCCCCTAAGGGCTGAAGCGAGTTTGCATTGCAAATAGAGCTCGTCGTCGTCTTGAATTTGATCATTCAAAATATCTGAGGTGGCGTTGAGTATAGAAGGAAAATTTCTGTATCTGAATGCCATGGCGAGAATGAGTTCGGCCAAATTATCAACGTCATGCTCAGACGATAGGTAATTCCGTAACACGCGAACGTGTCTCAACACGAATGGATGAACCGGGAATGCCAAACTATACAAAGATGTCCGAAGAGGCACATTCTGAGCCGTCGACGTAAAAGTTCCAGAAGTTTGACCGGTAACGTTGTTTATCCACTCGTAAATATCGTCGTCGAGAGGAATCGCGGTTAGCCTTTTACTAACTTGCTCGTTTGCAAAAATTACAGCGTCTGATAAATCGCTCGTCCATGTGGCGTTCGTCCCGTCTTCATTCATATCTTCTGTCGCCAGAAGCACTTTCTCCAGGAGTTCGGGGCGATTGTAATTGTGCAAAAATCCGCGCCGCATAAATACGTGCGATTTACCTTTCTTTTTGCCGCCGCAGCTGCAACCCGCTTGGCTTGACCCGCCTCGCGTCAAATGACCCATTTCGAAATGCCTTTTCTCGAGAAAATTGCACTGCCCGAGGAAAGCATTTCCGACGTATATGACTCCGGGACAAGCTGGGGTGCCAATACATCCAGCCAGGCAATCTTCGACACCCATTGCATTGAAACCTCCAGACGACGCGATCCCTTCGCGATTTTCCATCATTACAAAGTGACTCATTATATCAATGTCCGGAAATTCCTTCGGTATCCAATTTCTATATGGAAGTAAATCACCAAACGCACTTTTGGGAACGTGCTTTGCATACTGATACGTGCAAGATTCAAGAGTAGCCGGTTTGCTCGCATTTTTACACGTGCCGAAACAATCGCATTTAACGTTTCGTATTCTCATTCCGGGTTCAGAGCAGGTGGGATTTTCACCTTCGTTGCAAGTGGCATCTTCTGATCGCGGTGTTGTAGGACCGCAATCACCCCATGATCCAATTACCCACGTTCCGAGACCCTCAGTTACCGTCGATGAACACGCCGGATCTCTCACATTGCAATTAGCGCCCGACCATCCAATATCGCAAACACACTCCTCGTTAAAGAGCCTCGGATCAATTTGTGAATAATATACGCGCTCGCAACTACCATTCTCTCCGCAGCCACTCGTTCCGCATCCTGTTTCTGTGCAATACTCGTGCATATTGCATGTTGCGGAATTTACAGGAGGCTCGCCGCATAAAATATCACTTGCGACGCTTCCATTTGTGAACATGCACACATTTTCACGATATCGCGTCGGATATACTTCAGCATCTGCATCGTCCTTATCGAAATTTGCATTCGCATCGTGGCAGTCTCGAGAACACGTGCCAAATGGTAAAGAAAACCATTCGGGGTAATCCGTGAGTGGTTGTTGGTAGCATTCCTTTTCTTTTGTGTACAAGCCAGCACCAGTAGTTTCATTAGCGACGACAGGATTGGCGAGGAAGCAGCAACCGTGCATTTCACAAGCCATTCGACGCACGCCAATCATAGATGATCTCCTCCTAGGATCGTTCTCATAAAGGGCACACGCGGTGCGACTGGAATCGAGTCGGCATTGTAAGTCGCAATGAAAAACGTTACAATGCTGAACTTCTTCAATCTTTGGAATGTCGTTGCAAAACTCCTCTGGCACTCTGTTGGCCAGGGCAGATTTGTTCAGTCCAGTAATTTCTGTTTTCACGTAAAGATCGGTATTTTGCTCGGCGCCACTGCACACTTCATCATTTTTTAGCGCGTCGCAGTACGCCCAACGCTGATCAGGGTCCGTTGTGAAGCACCATATCCCCCCGGGATCGTTATCCGGATTACGACAATAATTGTGTTTACCCAAGCCAGCCCCAGGCATATTTGTGGGTGTTGATGCGTGCCAATGAGGTGTTTGACTGTCCCAGCCTTGGCACGTTATTCCATCGACCGTCTTACTTTGGCATCCGCGATAACCGCTCTCGTTCTCTCCAGAAATACTCTCGTCGCAGTCAGACGTATCTGTGATTTCGGAAGGTATTGCGTTTTTCAAGATGCAATCATTTTCTCGTATTGAACTTCCAGAGCCCCCATGATAGGCTCCAAACTCGAATGAGTAGCAATCTACGTTTTCATTGCAAAGCAATTCGCAGGCGCGAGGAGTCAAATCAGCAAATCTACCATTCTCAATGTTCCTATTAGCGGGAACGCAACCAGCCGTAATTTTGTTATAAATATAAATTGGATCGTCGTTTGCTGCTGCTTCAGATTCAGTGCCATGAGGAGAACCACAGTATACGTACCGACTTTGAACGCCAGTTCCGCACGGTTTGGAGCAAGTAGTCCATGGCGTACCTCTCCAATTGAAGTAATTGTTCTTGAGATAAAATTCAGACTCCATAGAACTCACAGCAAATGATTGCAAAGAGTTCAATTCTACTGGGTGATCGTACTCAACCGACGTGTAAGGAGCAGTCTTACCGTGTTCAGCGTCCACATAATACCACTCTGAAGGTCCTTTTGTTACACTTCTACCAAATCCACCAGATTCTGAACTCAAGCAGTCTCCTTTATGCAGTATACATACCCCCGGCAAAGGTTTGAATTCAACCGCGCGACATTCGGGAGTTGAGTCGCAACGATTGGCACATTCGACCAAGCTGCTCTGACCCGTAACAGTTTCAGATCCACCGTCGCATTCAAGAGATGAGCACGACTGATGAAATAATTCACGTATCGCGACATGATCCGAAGTAGCTTTAACTTTTGAACAAATGAGCATGATCTCGCTTGCGCCATCTGAACTCCACGCGTAATCATACAGACCATCGCGAACCGGAGCTCCAGCGTAAGCTGCTCTCGAACGATCAACGTGTTCATTATCACGTTCCATATTGTCGTACACATCTGAATCCGAACCTTGGTCTCTCCACTGATCATAAGTTAAATCTCTAGCGTTCCAAAAAAATCCAATCGCTACTTCACCATCCGGACACGGCGTATAGTCGGCGTCGCTTTCTGATCTGTAGTACTTGATGCTCGAGTAATGGCAACGCGTGGCATTGACAGTATTATTCATGGCACTCATATCCCTGGTGTCATAAATGCAGTCGGTGTCCACTTCCCATGTGGAAGCTGGCACACCGCACCGTGGGACTAATCCGTGGGTCGGCTTTTCAGTTACCGCGATCCCGGTGAGCACCTCACCGATTTCACACACCACTTCAATCATCGATTCCGGGTGCATCTCCTTTAAAATGTTGTCTTCGATATTGTAAAAGTTTTTCGTCACATCAAATCCATCCCATTCGTGCCACTCGCCATACTTCTCTGATTTCAAGCAGAGTGTCGTATTTGCTCTAAACTTGCACTGAAATCCAGCATCGTATCCAGCATCTTCCTCACTATATTTTGTCCGTCCATTCGAGCAGGCTACCCCATCGAGAGGTGCGTGCAGATCGTCCGTGAGCAGAATAACATCGCTCTCTCTAAACTTTGAGTTGTGCAAAATTTCCCATTTGCCAAAAGGCCTCGACCATTGACTGTCTGAGGTGCAGTCGCAGTACCCCCAACGACTCCTATCCGCCGAGGTGTAACAAATTCTTCTGTCTTCGTTGATTGGTATGAAACACTGGGTATTGAGTAAATCTTCACTCATCGGATCATCGGTATACGATAAGTAGCATGGGGCACCGTCTGCGTTGCCACCGCACGTGGGCTTTTGAGTTGGCATGTATAATCCGCCGTCAAACGCCAGGCTTGCCGGAATAGGGCAAATCCCGTAGTGCAAGGTTTCAATGCCCATACCTTCAGAAAGCAAGGAAGACGCTAACTTTACGTATAAACCATTGCCAGAAAAATCAGACGACACTGTACAATCTCCATGATCGGACGAACTTTTTAACTCGCACGTTCCGAATCTCGTCACATCTTCGCTGCTAAACGCCACGCCAAATGGATTATTACTAATAATCTCGTCAATCGCCGCCAGAGTTTCGGCATCACGCGGAGAAGCCAGAAACGAAACCGCACGGCACTCAGAATTTTCCGTACATTTTGCCGTGCATTGCATGAGTGATAAATCGGTGAGTGACGATATGGTGCTTCCACTCACGCATTTATCCGAATGATGTTCATATCCAACAGAGGACGTATTGGTGGCGAGATTTAAATCGCGCGTCGTACTTTCCCAATGATTAATTATATCAGTTTTCGTTCTGCAAGTCGAGGAATCCGCGCTCGAATACGCAACCTTCGCACCGATTGGCTGATACACACAGTTTCCGTTCAAATGCGAGATGTTGAATCGCAACAAATAGCACCAATTTGTAGACGATTGGTGAGCGACGATATAATCCAAAGTCGTTTCAACCTCATCGTTTGACCCTGTCGAAGATTTCGCGCCTTGTCCCGAGCACTTTGAGTATCGAAAGGAAGATCCGTAATATCCACGCGCGGTATATCTGTCAGTCCCGCACCCACCGGTCGTTCGTATATTATTTAAAGATGAATCAGGACACATATTTTTCTTATTCGTTCCAGGATACGAGTCCCATCCACCCGCCTTTCTGCACGACCACCAAGAGTCTCCGTGTGTTGTTTTCAGCCGCGGATCGCCGCCAGATCCAGAATTTCCAACCCATCTACAATAATCTTGGCAAATCCCACACCCGGACGCGTCGTACCAACCGCGATAGGAATCACCGTAACCGTCGTCCCTAGTATCGGAAGACACTGGGCATGCGCTAGTGCTAAGCGATGGAAGTGTGGACCCTTCAGTCTCTACAATCGATGAAGATTCGGATGCTTGCACGACGTTCTGTTCAATCTTCGAACCATCCATTTGATAGGAGGGCATGGCAGTGCCGGTAAATTTGATGCCGTTAATTTCCACTTCCGAAACTTGAGCACATTTGCCGAGAGTGACAGGTTCTAACGAAAGACCTGAGATCGTGTATTGCTTATAACACGAACTCTGGTTTACCGACGACGGTGGAGCCTCCAAAATTTGCGTCATCTGTGAGCGCCAATTTTTCGGAAAGACTTTACCGTCCCCGCTGTGCATATCACCGTGCGCACGATAAGCAAAGCGATCATCCAAATAATCCGATTCACTCCCTCCGAACGTTCCTGGAGAAAAGAGCACGCGCAATCGATCAAACGTTACATTTTCGAGTGCATCCATGGAAAACTCCTTGGGATATTTCCACGTGTATTTGAAGTAAGGAGGAACATAAGAACTCCCCCAATTATTGTGTCCAGTCAAGTATTCGGGAATATCCTTCGACGTCAAACCTACATTGGTCAAGTACGGGAACCAATTCCACTCCTCGCGCCTGGGTTCCGTTTTCATGTAAAACTGATAGGCGGCGCCCGAGTCGGTTAATTTGTGAAGTTTGAGACCCTCCGCGCGAAATCTGCACGAGTACGTTAGCCCATCTTTGGGATCATCTTTAACCCAATCGTATCCGATGCAAAGAGGATCCTTTTGACACTGCTGCGCGCAAAATTCCTTGTGCAAAAAATTTCGCAAATCGAAGCGTTTTAAGCGCACCATGTCTGGATAATACTGTTCAATTGTCGCCGCTTCGAACGTTTTGAAGAGATCAAATCCGAAACCTACGACGTTTCCTCTTCCGATAGGCGCAAAAAATCCAGACGTACTCACGGGTTCTATGGTTAAACTTCCAAGATCGTGCCAATTCTCTGGAGTGAAGCAATCTAAAGCTTCGTCGCAAAGACACACCTGCGCGAAAACCTCTTCAAAACCAGTATCAAGAACAAGTCGCTTATCGATGTTGATATTCTTCCACTCGAGATAAGGTTGCGTATTGCTACTCGCTTCGTCGTCGCCAGGATTATAATAATCGTGTTTATCCCGTTTAAACAAAGGAACTGTAGTTTCAGCAATAATTGTTGCCGAACGATCCCAAACGCCCATGCATCCAGGATTCAACCCAGAAACTATTCTAACGTTCGATTTGTCCGGTATTTCAATTCTTCCTCGCTCTAAAAACAACATATCCGTAGGTATATTTAGAAACAGTTTTTTTGGCCAAAACTCGATTTGCTGCTCGTTATATGTCGGAATGCACGCGCTCCCTCCATCAATCATGCCGTATTTAGACGCAGCAAGCATTGCACACTTTGTTCCGAATTGGCAGTCCTTATCGTTGCGGCAGTGTCCTTCGTAGGCTCCGCACGGCGTGCTCGGATTGGTAGTCGTATATCCATCATCATTCTTACAATAATGATAATTCCCGAGTGATACGTTTCTGGAGAGGCGATTTTGTTCAACTTCGCGCGTGAAATTTGTCAACGTCAAATTCCAGTTTGAGCAGCACGCTAAGTTGTGTAGTTCCTCCGGTAACGCGCATTGTTTTCCAAGATTTTTCCCGTTCTCGTATATTGCCGCGGTAAAAAAGCCTTGGTTCCCTGGACCACAAGGTGTTGACGACCAGAACGTGCGTCCATAACCGCATGCTCGTTTGTAAACCTTATCTTCATCGAAGTAGTGCGGTTGCCCGGAGAGCAACTCGTCCAAACTGCATAGTCGCGCGCCCATATCAGAACATTGTTGACCAATGTCACTGTGGGTGCGCTTCGAATAATATGACGTCGTATCTGACCCACCACCGTGTCTGGAGGTTCTGTAAGGTATTGGGATATAACCTATTAACCCGCCGTTATTGTAAGTCTCTCCGTGACAACCGAGGTAGTTGTATCGTTTGATCCTGTGATAACGATATTGACCGAGAACAGACATCGAGCCGCACGACGTGTAAGAGCCGACGTAACCGCAATCTTTGGGTGCCCTACACTGCGAAGCCCTTTTGCGACTGTGCCACGCGAGTTCGTCGCACGTTCTGTTGAATCCGCAGGAACCAAAGCAAATTGATGTCTGTTGTGGCTTTCCGCCACCTCCCCTCATGCAAAAACTATCGGGATACGTTTTACCGTCGGAACCCTTGCAAACGACAGGGCGACTTTTAACGAGTTCGCAATCCGACCATTTCGTCGGAGGCGTAAATCTCCAATCTGAAGTAAAATTTGGCATATTCAAGCATTCGCCCCAAGCACCGACGTGAAATGTAAAGCATAGCGAATTCGCCCTGGCGCAAACTTCGTTCGCTTTTGTCGTGATCCACGTGTAAATTTCGTACCCGAGAATTTCTCGAGTACCCATTCCAACTTGTCTTAAACACATGTACTGTTTGCACATTGTATTTCTTTCGTGCCAATTTACCGTGTTGCAGTGCTCTCGAGCCGTACACTTTGCTTGACAGTCGCGCAGGGATCCCGCTTCCCCGGCGATGAGCGGATAACACGAAGTATCGCTAATCGCCTTATCGATACCAACATTCATCCATTTCGTCATATCTTCCGAAGGAATCGTGGGATCATTCGCCGCTCGAATGGCATTTTCATATCTACCACAAGGTTTTGGCTTTCCTGGTTGCGCATAGCCAACGAACCAACCACACATGATGTTATTTGAACCGTCCGTTTTCTCTCGGCAACACGAGTCGCCGCACATCGAAATCACATCACTCGTCGTGCGATTGTATTCTTCAAACGTATCACACCCGGGAGGTTTATCAACCAAACAGCCCAAACCAGCTCCGTCGAGAATGTCTGATCTGTCTTTATAGCACTGATAGCCTCTACTTACCGCATCGTTCGCCCAGCAGCAACCGTATTCTTGACACGTAGCCTTACGTATACTTTCAGAAAAGTAGCCAGATCGAGGATCTTCGAAATACGGTGCACATTGCACGCGCTGTTCGAGCGCAATCTTACATTTCTGATCGCAAGATTGCGTGTTGCATGGTTCAGAGATTTCGGGCATTTTACCGCAGCGATAGCGTGGAAGTTCAGTCCCGGTTGTGCTATTCAAACACAAAGCTGAGCGCACGCGCAGCCCGCCGCCGCACTCGACTGGACAATCGCTCCATGGAGTCATTTCCCATCTCGCACCCATGGGATCGTTTCCGTAACAGTCAACGTAACCCCATTTCCCGGGAGAAGTGGTGTAACACCACGGGCGCGATTCGCCTTCGATAGTTGGCTCGAAAAATTCAATGGCGACGTCGCGGAGAAGACGCGAGGTATCCGTCGTAAACGGAAATTTGCAAAACGCTCCATTTGCGGTGCCGTCGCATGTTTTTATTCCGCGCGAATAAACGACCATGTTTGTATTCGGAAGCAACTGTTCCGGTCGCGGAATGCCAGAGAGTAACATCGCGTTACTCGGTACGCCGAATATTGGTTTCAACGAGGCATCGAGATCCGTGTAATCCCCGTCGCCGTTGCCGAGGTCAAACTCAGCGTGTAAAGCCGCCATGGTATTCATGCACGTCGCGTTTGCATATCCTCGAGCGTCGTTAAATAAATTCGTCAAGTCTTCCGTGGATTGACCGAGAGTCGGATCGATTGCAATCGCGAGCTCCGTCGTATTCACCGTATCTGAGCACGTGTAAAAGCCTTGACACATGGAATCCGCGGCGCAAAGATTCTGAATGTACGGAATCGTACCATTCACCGGCCTCCAGGCATACACAGAGGGATTGTTCACCATCCTCTGATCGTGAATATCCCACGTCGTGGCCGACGGAACTTCCTTCTTTCTGTAAAAATCGCTCTCCGCCGCTTGCTTCAATCCAGCTCCGCGCCCGACGAGCGTGCAATAATCAGTTTGCGTTTCTTTTGTGAAACCCGCGCAGGCGTATCCCATCGAATCACACTCGCGCACGCATCTCGACAAAAACTCAATTCGTCTTCCAATGGGAGCTCCAATGGCAACTCTCGAACCGTGCCAAAAGTAATTCTCCAAATCATCCAGCGCTGAGAGTTGACGGCGCCTCGTCGAAGCGTGCACCGAGGCCACCGGCGTCGTCTCCGAGTGCAACAAGTGCTTCAAAGGCGCCGCTCGAACAAAGACGAACACGTACGTCAACACCGACAACAAAAGCATCAAAGCCGTCCTTCTCTTCATCGTCATCGTCGTCATCGTCGTGCTGCAGTCGTTCGTTCTCGTTTCTCTGCAAAAAAGAGTCACGCGCCACGACACCACCACCACCGCCGCCGCCGCGCGCAAAAACGGTTCTTCTTAGTCACAGTGAGAGAAATTAAATTAATCGTCTGTTTTTTTTTTTTGTTTGTTTGTTTTCGTTCGTTCGTTGTCAAAGAATTTTGACAATTAAGGCGAGAGGGTAAAAAAAGACGAAAGGGTCGGTCAGTTTTACAGTTCAACAAAAAAGGTGCTTTTTTTGGAACACACGTCTTTTGGTCGACGAGAGAGAGAGAGAGAGAGACTCACCGTTGATACATTCCAAAAGGGTGGTTTGTGGATTTTCTCTCTCTCTCTCTCGCGCGCGCGAAGAAGAAGAAGAAGAAGAAGAAGAAGCGATGGACCGAAGAGGCCCCCGTCGCACACCTCCCGACGGATGCGTCGTCGTCGTCGTCGTCGTCGTCGTTTTATCGACCGACCGACCGAAAGGAAAGGAGAAAGAAAGAAAACGCGCGAGGAGATGCCTCGTCGACCGGAAAAAAAGATCGTCGTCAAATGGTCGCGAAGGGTATAATGTGCTGGCGAGAAAATCGCGTCGAATTCAAAAAGACTAAAATCAAAAAGGTCTCCATCGCATATCGTCGTCTCTTTTTTTTTCTTTTTCCGCACCTCGCTGTTCTTCTCTCGCACACGTCTGAGAAGACGAAGAAGACGAAGACGTGCCGCTCTCTCTCTCTCTCTTTCTTTCCGTCTCGAAGAAGCACTTTCGTCAAAAGCAATGTCGTTCTTTTAAACCCTCTCGAAGATGTGTCGTCGACCGAAAGAAAACGAAGAAAGCGCAAAGAGATATTTTTTTCAAACACATATAAAACCCTAAACTCAACGGCTTCTTTTTTTTGTTGTTGGTGTTATTGTTAGGGTTTAGAAAAAGGAGGGAAGGGTTTAGTGTACAGTCCCGATCTCTTCTCTCTTTATTTTTTGCGGCTCGAGAGAAGAGCGGTAAAGAGGTTTTGATACACACACACACACACACAGAGAGAGAGAGAGAGAGAAAGAAAGATGAACGAGAACACCACCGGCGGTTTTTATTACAACGACGACGACTTGGAGAAAGAAGAAGAAGAAGAAAACGAGACGACGACTCAAAATCGCTCTGGAATGGATGGTCGTCTCGATAACGCCACGGGAAGAACAACGATGATGATGGGAGGAGGAGGAGGAGAAGATGAGAAAGCGCTTCCTCTTCCAGCAGGTGCTGCCGCGACGACGACGACGACGACGACGAAAGCGGCGTCGTCGTTGGTTTTACCGAACGATCACGTCAGGCAATTCGTGTCGTTCTTACACAAACGCATCGGAGAGTCGTCGTCCTCGTCCTCTGTGTCGATGATGATGATGCACTCTAATGGTCCCGGGAGGAATAAAACCTCGCAGCACGAAATCGGCAACTTGTACGAAAAGTCGTTTCCAGCCATCAGCGAGAGGTACTTCAAACACGCGAACTGGCCGAAGAAAGAACTCGTGGTGGAGTTTCTCGAGAAAGAGAGAGAAGAAGAAGGAGGAAAGGAAAGGACGGCAACGACGGGCCCGACGGCGGCCGACGACGAGATTTTCCTGGCGCTGTACGAAGAGCTTTACTTTCGCCACGTGTACTCGCGAACCTCGTCGCCGTCGATCGAGGAGAGAGTGGAAAGTTGGAAGGCGTATTGCAGGTTGTTCGATTGCGTTTTGAATGAAGGGGAAAGAGAAGGAGTAGGAGGAGTAGGAGGACTCGTTTTACCGAACGTTTGGTTGTGGGATATGGTGGACGAATTCATCTATCAGTTTCAGTCGTTTTGCCAATTCCGAGGAAAGTTACAGGCGAAATCGGAGAAGGAAATTGAACGTTTGAAAGAGTTGAAGGATGAAGACGACGTGTGGCAAAAAGAGAAGGTTGAGGCGTATTTGGAGGCTTTGCAAAACAAGAGGAAGGAAAAAGCGGAGCGGGAACAGGAGGAAGCGACTTTGAAAGAAGAAGAAGAATCCGACGAGAAGAAGGTGAGAAGAAGCAACGTTTTGGACACTTTGGGATACTTTGCCATCGTTGGTTTGGCGAGAGTCCAGTGTTTGTCGGGGGACTACGAGTTGTCTTTGAAGACCTTCGACGCGCTGCCGGATTTACAAGGCGGAAGAAGTTTACACGCGAGGATTCCGGGATGTCACGTTTCTGTCAATTATCACGTTGGTTTCGCGTATTTCATGCTCAATAGGTATAAAGACGCGGCTAAATTTTTTAATCGGGGTATTTTGCACGTCGAGCGATTGCAAATGAATTTGCGACGCAGGGAAAACGGCGGTGGAGGCGGGAAGAGTACCGGTTCGCATTCGCCCGGAGGGAGAATCGAACTTTTGCGGAAAAAATCTGAACAAATGCTTTCATTACTAGCAATTGGGATCCCGATGAGCTGTGGGTCTGGTTCCACTTCCAGTGGAGGCGTCATGAGATCTTTGGACGATCACACGCGTTCTGTTTTGAGAGAAAAGTACGGCGACAAGATGGCAAAGATGAACAACGGAGAAACCGACGCGTTTGCGGATTTATTCGCTTTTGCGTGTCCAAAATTTATCGCCACGAACGAAATCATTAAATCTACGGGGTCTGGAGAGTACGCCGCGGATCCATCGCTTAGTTATAATCAAGAGGCGTATAAGAAACAGCTCGCGGTGTTCGTGGAAGAGGTACAGCAACGAGCGCCACTTCCTAAGTTGAAAAGCTATTTGAGATTGTACACGACCATTTCGGTGCAAAAGCTCGCGCATTTGATGGAAGTTACCGAAGACGAACTGAAAAAGAACCTCGAAGTGATGCGAGAGAAGAGCAGTAACGTCGTCGAGTACAGAAGAGAATACTGTAAATCTCTTCTCGACGGCGTCGAAGTGTCCAAGTTGAACGCTTCTTCCGCCGGTGGCGGTGGCGGTGGTGGTACCGGCGCGACGTCTCACTGGAATAATTTCGACGCGTTTGACTTTGCGTTAGAAGAAGACGGGAAGACGATTAAAGTTTTCGATCATTACACTCAAAACCAACAGCACGAGAAGCACACGTCTTCGACCTCTCCTGCCGCGGCTCCTACGAAAGACGCAGAGATTTTCAGCAGGCACATTCACAGACTTTCCAAGCTGATGGAAGAATTGAAATAGAGAGAGAGAATCACGCGTGTAATCGGTGAATAATAATAATAATAATAATAATAATAATAA
>MDSZ01123481.1_pt1 | contig 22970 bp, 22 predicted proteins | sample 811201 | NCBI WGS metagenome assembly MDSZ01 (sample SAMN05326647, study PRJNA326480) | marine metagenome | isolation source: seawater | place: Indian Ocean: North | collected 2010 | reverse complement strand
TCCATTTTCTACCTCTCTAATAAATTTAGCACCAATTATATCAAGCGCACATGTTTCTGAAGCTAGAACATAGCTATTTTTCAATTTTCCAATTACTAAAGGTCTGATGCCGAAAGGATCTCTAACACCAACTAAAGAATTTTGAGTTAGCATTACCAAAGCATAACCTCCTTGAATTTGAAAAATAGCGTCAACGATTTTATCAATAGTTTTTACTCTTTTTGATTTTGCAATTAACTGAACTATTGTTTCTGTATCAGATGTTGTGTAAAAAATTGCCCCATCTTCTACCAACTTTTTTCTAAGTGAAATTGAGTTAGTTAAATTTCCATTATGAGCTAAACCTATTCCTCCAGCATTGGTATCAGCAAAAAATGGCTGAATATTTCTTAATGTATTTTCTCCTGTAGTACTGTATCGATTATGTCCAATGGCATAATCTCCCTGAAGTTTCTGAAGTATTTTTTCTTTATTAAAATTATCACCAACTAAACCAAATCTTTTTTCAGAAAAATATTGTTTTCCATTAAACGAGACAATACCACAGCCTTCTTGTCCTCTATGTTGTAGAGCATGAAGTCCTAGAGCCGTTAAAGCCGAGGCGTCTTTTGCGTTACTTATCCCGAATACACCACATTCCTCTTTGAGTTTAGGATTAAAGTTCTTCAATTTTTTCTTTAGAATCTTGATATGTTTTTTCATTTGGAAACTCTTTTAATAAATAATTACTACCTTTTTCTAAATATGGAAAGATGTATGATTTGTCTAAATTTATTGGCCATTTATCATGATTATACACTATATGCACACCCGCAAATATACATACACAAATTACATATGACCTAACAAAACCAAAAAAGAATCCAAAAATAGTATCAAAACTTCCAATACCAGTATATTTGATCGCTTTACTAATTCCTTTGTTAATCATTAAGACTAAAAAAATTATAATTATAAAAATTGTTACTCCAAGCCCAACATCAAGAACATATTCGTTATCAATTATATCTTTTAAGTATGGTTTTATTTTCGGAAATATCAATAATGTTATGATATAAGCAAACAACCATTTAGCCATTGATAGAATACTGAGAACAAAGCCATTTTTATAACATTTTATTAAAGAAAGAATTGTAATTATTAAATATATTAAATCTATAATTGAAATTTTTTCGTAGAATTCTATAAAAACTTCGGACATTGAGTCATTTTCCAAATGGTTTCATCATAATAATTAAGGATGGCAGTAATGTTAAGACTGAAACCATTGCTAGCAACATAGCAAGTCCTGTAAAAATTCCAAAATATATAGTAGGGATGAATTTTGATAAAATCAAAATTGAAAAACCAAAAACAATTGTTATAGAAGTATTTAAAATCGCTTTTCCTACAGTCGAGTGGCATAATTCTAAAGTTTTTATATAATTTTTGGAATCTTTAAATTCTTCTTTAAATCTATAGATATAGTGAATACTGTTATCAACAGCTATACCAATTGTGATTGCAGCAATTGTTATTGTCATCATATCAAGAGGAATACCTAGCAATCCAATAATACCTAAGATAAAAAAAGCAGCTATAAAATTTGGGATTATACCAATCAAAGATAGTTTAATATTTCTAAAAAGAACAAAAAACATTATGAATATACCAATCATTACTAATCCCAATGTTAATATCTGTGATTTGAAAAGACTTTGTAGTAAGTTATTAAATAAAATAAGCACTCCAGCAAGTTTGAATTCAGTTTCTTTTAAACCTAATTTATTTTTAAGATCAAAATTTATTTTCTTTATTAAATCATTTCTTCTCAAGTTTTCTTTAGAGTCAATTATTCTAAGATTTATTCTAGCTTCATTATCTTTAATTGAAATATATGGGTTAATAATCTCATTTTTAATACTCTCAGGGATTTTAGAATATAAAACACCCATTTCTAACGTTCCAAGAGGCTTATTATTATTTAATAATGTTGCCACATCGATTATTGAGGAAAAAGAAATAACTTTTCCAACTTCAGGTAAGCTATCTAGATAATTATGTACTAAGGCAATTTTATCAATTTTATCTTTAGTAAACCAATATTTTTCGTCATTTTCATTTTTATCTTCTCCCCAATTTTCGAATTCATCTTCTTCTTGATCCTTTAATTTTTCTTTTTTCGGAAATTTCAGAATTATTTCAAGTGGAGTTGTTCCACCTAATTTTTCATCTATTAATTTCATTCCTTTATAAATTTCGGTATTTTTACTAAAATAATTTATAAAGCTATTTTCTACCTCTAAACGACTAATTCCTATTAGACTTAAAAAAATTATTAAACCTGTCACAGAATAAATCATCTTATGGTTATTCTTAGATATTCTAGCAAAAAAAGATGTAATTCTTGAGTCTTCATATTTTTTTAATGAAATATTTTCTTTAGGCATAAAGCTAATTAGAGTAGGCAGTAATGTAAAAGTTATAATAAAAGAGGTTATAAGCCCTAACGTCATCATCCAACCAAAGTCAATAATAGGTCTTATCTCACTAAAGATTAATGAGAGAAAAGCAATAATTGTAGTTAAAGCAGTATATAAAATTGGCCAAAACATCTTGCTAGTTGTTAAAGTAATTAATTCTAAAATTTTTTTTTGAGGTTGTTTTTCTCTAAGCTGCAAAAATCTTGTACTCATATGAATATTCATTGCCATTGTGAGAATTAACATCAGAGCAATAAAATTTGAGGAAATGACAGTTACTTTCCAACCCAGTAGACCCAGTAAACCCGTCATAATAATCACTGAGAAAAAACAGCTACTAATTGGAACAATTATCCAAATTAATTTTCTAAATACAAACCACAAAGTGGCAATAATGAATAAAAGTACACCAAAACCAAAAACTATAATATCGCTTTTGATAAATGTCATCATATCGTCAGCAATCATTGGTATTCCACCCAAATGAATTTTTCCAATATTTTTATAACTTTCTATGACATCTCTAATTTCAAGGATATTTTGATGATTTTGTTTTTTTATTCGATCTTTATATTCTTCAATTTCTGATTTATTTTTATTTTTAATATTTTTAATTTCCTTATTTTTTTTGATGTAAACAATAATTCCACTAGTTTTACCATCCTCACTTATCACAAAATTTCTAAAAACTGGACTGTTTAATATTTCTTCAAAACCTCTTTCGCGATCAATATTTTCATCTTTAAGTGTTTTGTAGTTTTGAAGACGTTGTTGCAAAGGTTCATCAGTACTATTTAATAAAGGAATATCTAATAGTGTAACTACACTATGAACCCATTCTAAACTTTGAATTTTATACTTTAAACTTAAAAGATTATTGACGGATGTGTCAGATACCATTTCTTTGTTAGGGGTATATGTTAAAATTAAAAATTCTTTTGATCCATATCTGTCAGATACTTCTTGCAGATACTTAAGATCTGGATCACCATCAATCAAAAGGGTATCTGAAGAAGCATCTAGCTTGAAATCTTTTGAATAATAGCCAAAGCTAAATAAAGTGATTATTAAAAATAAAAAAATTAATCTTGGATTTCCAAGAATAAAATTTTGATATAAACGAGTCAGCATGAATTATTTATATTGGAAATTAATTAATTTGAGTATCTTTAAATTTTGTAAATCTTTCCTCAAACTCAAGTGTTATTTTGCCTATTGGACCATGTCTTTGTTTTCCTATAATAATTTCAGCTAAATGAGCAACTTCATTCATTTTTGCCTGCCATTCTGCGTGTTCTACAGTTGCTTCTCTTGGCTCTTTTCTTTGTAAGTAATATCCTTCTCTATACACAAACATAACAACATCAGCATCCTGTTCAATTGACCCTGACTCTCTCAAATCAGATAATTGAGGTTTATGATCATCTCTTTGTTCAACCTGTCTAGACAATTGCGATAATGCTAAAACGGGTACTCCAAGTTCTTTAGCAATTGCCTTAAGCCCCTGTGTAATTTGAGAAATTTCTTGAACTCTTCCATCTTTATTATTATTTGTACCTCTCATTAATTGAATATAATCAACCACAATCATATCTAATCCATGTTGCCTTTTTATTCTTCGAGCTCTATTACTCATTGCAGCTATACTGATAGCAGGAGTTTCATCTATAAATAAAGGGAGTTCTGCAATATTTTTTGAAGTTTCTAAAAATTGATCAAATTGTTCATCTGAAATCCTTCCTCTTCTTATATCATTTGATCCAATTCTTGCTTGTTCAGATAATATTCTAGTAGACAACTGTTCAGATGACATTTCTAGAGAAAAAAATGCTATTGATGATTTTTTCCCATTGTCTTGAATATGTTTAGCTGCGTTAAAAGCTATATTAGTTGCTAGAGAAGTTTTACCCATTGATGGACGACCAGCAATTATGATTAAATCTGATTGATGTAATCCACCTAATTTGTCATCCAAATCCCTTAAACCGGTTGGAACTCCAACTATGCCTCCTTCGTTTTTATATGCAGCAGATGCCATCTCAATAGTTTGCTTCATAGCATCGTCAAATTTAATTAATGATGAATTAAAACTACCTTTTTCAGCTAAATCAAATAATAACTTTTCAGAATTTTCAATTATGTTTTGTCCGTTTATATCTAAATCGTTAATTTTAGCATTGTCTATAGTTTGTTCAGATATTTTGATAAGTTCGCGTCTAACAAAAGTATCATATATAATTTTTGAGTACTCGATCGCTTGTCTAACAGATGTAGAAAATTTTGTAATTTTAACTAAATATTCAGGAACATTTAGATCATCCTTTTCATCTTCAAAATAATTTTTAAGAGTGATAGGATTTGCTAAGAGACCTTTATAAATCAAATTTTCTATAGCATTATAAATTTTTTGATGCATTGGATCGTAAAAATTAGAACTCTTAATTATTACACTTATGTCATCGAAAATTTCATTTGTTACTAAAATTGAACCAATAACAGACTGTTCAGCTTCAATATTATTTGGGAGTTCTTTAAATTTATCTTTTACTAAACTAAGATTATTCTCCATACAAATAATTTATATGAAAATAATAAATTATAAATTCAAAAAAAGTGTTGTGGATGAAATTGTATAATTATTGGATAGTTTCAGCTGATTGAACATCAATAGAAATTTCAGCATCAACTTCAGAGTGTAAGGAAATTTTTACTTTAAATTTACCTAAAGATTTGATTTCTTGGATTGGTTGTATCATAGAAGGTTTTACATCAATTTTATCAAAGTCCTTGATTAATTTCGATATTTCAGTGGGTTTTACAGAACCATATAATTCATTATTTTCAGTGCTTAATTTTTTAACTTTGTATTTTTTATTGTTTAGTTTCTCGAAAATTTTTTGAGCCTCTTGCTTTTTTTCAACATCTTTTTTAGCGAGTTCAGTTTTTATTTTTTCTACTTCTTTAATATTTTCATTTGAAGCATATAGGGCCTTTTTATTAGCTATTAAATAATTCCTCGCAAAACCTCTCTTTACATCTATTACCTCTCCAATAGATCCTATTCTTTTGACATTCTCTAATAAAATAACTTTCATACTATATTAGGGCTAGGTTTCTTGCTCTTTTTATTGATAAAGAAAGCTCTCTTTGTTTTTTCTGACTCACGTTAGTTATTCTTGATGGTAATATTTTTCCATTTTCTGAAGTATATTTTCTTAATAATTTTAGATTTTTATAATCAATTTTTGGGGCCCCTTTGATAGATAATGGACATGTTTTTTTAAATTTGTATTTGTTGGGCTGAAAAATACTTAGCTTAGCAAAATTACTTTGTTTGTTTTTCTTATTTCCACTTTGTCTTTTTGGCATAATCGACTACAGGTCCTTTTCTTTTTTATTTGATTTTTCTTCTTCTTCTTTCTTAGTAAAATAATTAGTTTTTAAATCAAAGTCTTTAACTTTAATCGTTAAATATCTTAATAATTTTTTATCTATGGCTTCATTTTTCTCTAATTCTTTAACGACTTTACCTTTGCCTTTTATCTTAAAGTGAATATAGCTACCTTTTCTATTCTTTTTGATTAAATAAGCTAAATTTAACAATCCCCAGTTTTCAGTTTTGACTACCTCTCCGTCGTTTTTTTCAACAATTTTTGAGTACTTTTCTACAAGTTGTTTAAGTTCACTAGGCGACGTATCTTGTCTCGCAATAATCGTATGTTCGTATAAATTCATTTAAATTCTTTAATAAAACGTGAGGATATACTATTATCAGTATTCAATTTCAATAGCAAAAAGGAATTAAATTAAATAGTTTTTTATATGTTTTCAGTAATTTTTCCTGGTCAAGGATCGCAGATAGTAGGAATGGGAAAAGAATTCTATGATAAATTTGGAATAGTTAAAAATTTGTTTAAAGAAGCTGATGAAGTTTTAGGAACTTCTTTATCTAAAATTATTCTAGAAGGACCAAAAAATCAGTTAGATCTTACGGTAAATACACAACCAGCAATTTTTCTTGTGAGTTATTCAATTTTTCAAGTCATAAAAAAAGAATTTAATATTAATTTGAATAAAGCAAAATATTTCGCAGGACATTCATTAGGAGAGTATTCTGCCATTGCTTGTGCAGGCTATTTAAATTTTAGAGATACTATTAAAATTTTAAAAATTAGGGGTGACGCAATGCAAAATTCGATCCCAGAAGGTGAGGGAGGTATGGTTGCGGTTTTAGGCTCAAGTATTGATCAAGTAGAAAAAATTCTTAATGAAAATAAAGATACTATAAAAATAGAAATTGCTAATGATAATTCTGACGGCCAACTAGTATTAAGTGGTAAAACAAATGATTTGGCAAAACTTAGCAATTTATTAAATACAATAAAAATTAAAAATATTAAACTTCCAGTAAGTGCACCTTTCCATTGTAGTTTAATGAATAAGGCAACAAAAATTATGGAATCAGAATTAAATAAACTAAAATTTACAAAAGGAAATAATATTTTGATTTCAAATATCACCGCAAATGAAATATTTAATGCTAATGAGTTAAAAGATTTATTAACCAAACAAATTGAAAATAGAGTAAGATGGAGGGAAAGCGTGATAAATATGGTTGAAAAAGGAATTAATCAATTTATTGAAATTGGCCCAGGTAAAGTTTTGTCAGGATTGATAAAAAGGATTAATAAAGATGTGACTGTAAGTTCTATAAATAATGAAAATGATATAAACAGTATAAAGATATGAATGATTTAAAGGACAAAAATATTATTGTAACAGGTGCTTCTGGAGGAATTGGTAATTCAATTATCGAAAGATTAAATGTTTGTGGTGCAAATATTTTAGCATCAGGAACTCGAATAGAAAAATTACAAGAATTAAAAAAAAAATATGATAGAATTAAAATTTCAAAATTTGATATTTCTAAATTTGAAGAAATTGAAAAATTTATTGAAAACTCTTCTAAAGAACTAGGTGGAATAGATTGTCTTATAAATAATGCCGGGGTCACAAAAGATAACCTTGCAATAAGAATGGATATTAATGAATGGCAAAAAGTAATTGATATAAACCTTACATCAACTTTTTTAATGAGCAAATTTGCGATTAAAAAAATGCTTAAAAATAAAAAAGGTAAAATTATTAATATTACATCAGTTGTTGGGCATACTGGAAATTTGGGTCAAGCAAATTACACAGCTTCCAAAGCTGGTATAGTTGCAATGTCTAAAAGTCTAGCGATAGAATACTCTAAAAAAAATATTAATATAAATTGTATTTCTCCTGGCTTCATTAAAACTGACATGACTGAAAAATTAGATGAAAGAGTTAAGGATGCTATTTTATCCAAAATACCATCAGCTAGACTAGGAGATCCTGTAGATATTGCAAATGCAGTTCTTTTTTTAGCCTCAAGCCAGTCAGATTATATTAATGGGGAAACTTTACATGTTAATGGAGGGATGTATATGGCTTGACAATCGGACTAATTAAACTATTAACGATTTATAACAAAAAAGGATCAATATGTCAGAAGATGTTTCAAGTAAAGTGAAGAAGATAGTTGCAGATCATTTAGGTATAGATGAGGCAAAAGTAACTGAGGAGTCCAGCTTTATCGATGATTTAGGTGCAGATAGTTTGGATACTGTTGAGTTAGTAATGGCTTTTGAAGAAGAATTTGGGTCAGAAATTTCAGATAGTGAAGCTGAAAAGATACTAACAGTTGGTGATGCAGTGAAATTTATCGAAGGTAAAGCAAATTAAATTATTAGAAAATGTCCTCAGAAAATGATGGGACAATGATTATTTTATCATCTCCATCTGGAGCTGGTAAAACCACATTAGTTAATCTTCTTTCCAAAAAAAATAATTATGAAGTGTCAATTTCTCATACGACCAGACAACCAAGACCAAACGAAACTCCAAATAAAGATTATTATTTTATAAATGATATAGAGTTTAAAAGATTGATCAATAACGGTGAATTTCTTGAATATGCAAAAGTTTTTAATAATTACTATGGAACAACAAGAACCCCGGTTATTGATAAATTAAATAAAGGAAAGAATGTTTTATTCGATATTGATTGGCAAGGAGCTGATCAAATTAAAAATAAGAAATTAGATTATAAATTAATAACTTTCTTTATTTTACCTCCAAGTAAAAAAATTTTATTTGAGCGATTATCTAGTAGAGATATGAAAGATAAACTTATAGTAGACGAAAGAATGTATCAATTTGAAAGAGATGTTCTTCATTGGATAAATTATGACTATGTGGTTATTAATGATGATTTAAATGAATGTTATTCAAAAATTAATAAACTAATCAATGCTGAAGTAACAAATGGGTCTAAAGATTATGATCAAAATTTTATACGTAAACATGTAGAAAAATTAACCTCTTAATTTTTCATATTCACTAGCTAGCTTTAAATAAGTTTCTAAATTTAAGTTTTGTGGCCTCAAATTTAAATCAATTTTAAGTTCTGATGCAACATTTAATCTTTTTTTAAATAATTGAATATAAGGTTTTTTTATCATTTTTCTTCTATGCATAAAAAAAACTCTTGTAATCTTTTCTAAATTTGTTGCATCCTTTAAATTAAAATATTTCTTCTTTGGTTTAAAAAATAGTATTGTGCTGTCTATTTTTGGTTGAGGGAAAAAACTTGATGGTTTTACATCACACACTTTTTTTATATCTAATTTCCAATTAGATAGAATAGATAATCTACCGTAATATTTTGTATTAGAACTAGCGAGAATTCTATCTGCAACTTCTTTTTGAAACATAAGAATTAAATAATCAAACCATAAATTTTGATAATTTAAATTTAAGATCCATTTGCATAAAATTTCTGTTGAAATATTGTACGGTAAATTACCAAATACAGTTAAAATATTCTTATGTATCAAATCTTCATCAATACTAAGAATATCATTATTAATTATTTCTACTTTACCTTTAAATTTTTTTTTTATCTCATCAGCTAAACGATTGTCTTTTTCAATTACAATAAATTTTTTAGGATTTTTTTTTAAAATTGCCGATGTTAAATTTCCAGTTCCTGGACCAACTTCAAGTATATTTTTATTTTCAATATTAATTATATTGGTAATGAGATCAATTATACTTTCATCTATAAGAAAATTTTGACCAAGGCTTCTCTTTGGTTTAATCACTTTTTATCTAGAAAATTTATTGCTCTTAATAAGCTAAGTGGGTTAGATTTATTTTTACCAAACATTTTTGTATTAGGTCCATGATCTGGAGATATTCTCAAGAATGGTAATCCCATAGTAATATTTATAGCATCATATTCGTAAAGAGTTTTTAAAGGAGTTAATACCTGATCGTGGTACATACCTAAAATTACATTAAATTTTTTTCGATTATTTTTTAAAAACATTGTATCAGCTGGAAAAGGGCCTGTTACATTTATCTTTTTTTTAATCGATGATCTAATTGCTGATGTTAGAATTTTTTTATCTTCATTGAACTTTAGCACACTTTCACAATGGGGATTTAATCCTAAAACACCTATTTTAGCTTTTGTTTTTAAATGATATTTAAAAAACTTATTAATGATTTCAATTTTCTCTTCAATTAATTCTTTGGATATTTTCTTGCTTACAAGTTTTATTGGCAAATGCGTGGTCAAGGGACAAACAGATAATTTTTTATTATAAATCAACATGCCTGTTTTTTTTTTCTGAAACGCTCTTGAAATGTATTCAGTTATACCAAGATACTTTTTTTGTAAAAAATTTTCTTTATTTATAGGACCATTTATTAATTTTTTTGAATATCCTTTTTTAATTAATATAAATGCAATTTTGAAACAATCAGTTAGATATTTAGTATTATTTATAATATTTAGTTTATTTTTTTTTGAAATTTTACGTTTGACATCAATTAAATTAACACTCTTGTTATCAAGTTTTATATTATTTAATTTATTTATTTCTAGTAATTTAATTTTTCGTTTAAACTTAAATTTATTCATTTGATGTTTCAAGTCGCGTTTAGAACATAATAATACTAATGGACTTTTAAATTTTTTATGTCTAATTATCTTAAAGAATATTTCTAGAAAAATACTTTTTGGTTCTCCAGCGATTAAAAGTATAGGATTATTTTTCATTTATTGAGTAATTAATCTTAGATTTATCAAAAAAAATACGAGAAAATTGATTCAATTGTTTGTTTGTTTCAATCTGAATTAGTTTTTCCAGTTCTTTTTCTTTATCAATTTGGATTTCATTAGTTCTAATTTTATCTATTTTAATAATGATATAATTATTTTTAATCTTAATAACTTCAGTTTTTTCCCCTTCTTTAAGATTTTCTAATTTTTCCAAAATCGATTTAGTTAAACTATTTTCATTAACCCAACCAATTTTTCCACCAAGTTTAGCTGTTTCAGAAATACTAAATATGTTAGCAGTATTGCTAAAACCAATATCATTTATACTTGTGTTTATATTGTTTATCAAAGATTCAAGAGATAATTCTTTTTTTTTTACAAATACTATTTCTGAAAGAAAAAATTCTTTTTGAACATTGTTTTTAATTTTTTCTACACTTTCAGATAATTTTTTTTTATCTATTTTTAATTGATTTTTATATTTAGAATAAACTAATTCATTCCAAAATAACTCAATTTTTATTTTTTCCTTAATTTCATCTAATGTATAATTATCTCCTTTTTCTAACAATGTCTTAAATTCATTTTCATTTTTAAAATTTAACTTAGAGTAAAGATTTTTTAAATAATCATCTATAAAAGGGCTTTCTTGGTTAAAATCAATAAATTTTAAAATTTCTTTTTTTTTAATAATTTCATTAATTAATGATGCTTTAGCTATGTTAGAAATTTTTTCTTTATTTAATTGATTTAGATTTGGATTTAAAACTTTAAGGTATTCACTTTCTTTTAAAATGTCATAATTAGTAATAATTTGGTCATCAACAGTTACATGGATGAATATTTTTGCAAAAGAAGATTGAAATATTAAGCACAAAAATATTGAAAAAAAAAATACTTTTAGCTTATTCATATTTAATTTTTAAGATTTGGGCTACTTGTTTCACCAAATGGTATTATAGTTAATTTAAAAAATATACTTTCAACAGGTTTTAAATCTCTATCAGTGTAATAATCTTTATTGTATTCTATAGAAGCTGCTAAACAGTCATTTTTATATTGATACATTAAATTGTAATATTCAGTTAAATTTTCAGTTTTATTTTCTCTTGTTGAAAAAGAAAAGCTATTAGATTCATCAAAAGAATATTTTGTTTTATTAGTTAAATAAGAATTTTTTTCAGTAGTGCCATTTTCATTTAAATAATCAAAAGTAGTCACAAAATTATTTATTTTAAACTCAGTAATTAAGTTTTCACTATTCATTTCCGAAAGATTATTTCTTAATGCAGACTTATATTCAGTTTTAAATATTTCATTTGGACTATAAGAGATTTCGCTAAAGAAATTCGACGTTTTATTTCCTATTTGATTTTTTTTTGGTAAATCATCATTTTTTTTGAGTCTTAAGTTATTAGCAAATTTAAAATTAATTGTTTCTCTAGATTTTACTTTATTAAAAATTGAATATTCAGTTCCATAAGCAAGCGAAATACCTCCTTCAACACTGTCATTATCAGTCACTCTGTTTAAAGAATATATATTATTTACATCCACTTTAGCTTCTTTTTTCTCATCGTTTTTCGTATGTCCTGGAGCGATCTTTAATGATATTTTTGGTTTCATTATTTTTTGATTTTTTTCACTGTCTTTAACTAATGGTAAAGTAGAATTATATTGAAATAAAGAAGTGAGATAAATATTTTGATCTTCTTTAAAATTTTCTGAATTTTGACTATCAGTATTTGAATTTTTGATTAATATTTCGTAATTATTATAAAAACCATTTCCAGTTAATTTTGGAAAAGAGCTAAAAATAAAATCATTGACATTAGATTTTTCAAATATATTTGTATCATAATTTCTTATAAGATTTTGTGATTTGAAAGACATATCGCCATTCAGATTTGTATTATTATCGATTTTTTTTACTAGATTAATCTTAGGAATAATATATTCAAATCGATCATTATTATTCTTATTTAAATTTTCATAAATTTTTGTTTCCATATCAATTGATAAGTCGTTTGAATATAAATTAATTCCTAAAGTGTTCTCTAGTGTATCATTGTCTGTTATCAAATTAGATTTTATCTTATTAGTTTTAAGATATGTATCATTACTTGTTTTTTGAATTTTTACATTCAATTTACCATCAGAAAAATTCTTTAAATTTAAATTTCTATCGTAATCATAAAAAATATGACTTTTAGAGTTTTTATTGTTTTCAGCAAAATAACTTATATCTGATATGTGATTACTATCTGAATTTATTTGTCTATATTCGGTTTGAAGTAAAATTTTATTCTTCGTATAAAGTCTTGGAGAGAATGTAGCATCCTTATTTTCTGCGATAGCAAAAAAATAAGGAACACTTAGATAATTATCTGAAGTTGGAGAATTCTTAATTGTTGGTATTAAAAATCCAGATCTTCTTTTCACTGTTGGGTCAGGATGAAAAAATTTAGGAAAATACATTACAGGAATATCATAAATTTTTAACAAAGCATTTTTATAATTAATTGTTTTACTTTTTTTATCATGTTTAATTTTTTCAGCTGACATTTGCCATGGAGGGCATCCATCTCTTCTTTTACAAGTCGTAAAAACACCTTTGGTAATTTCAGAAATTTCATCATCATTAGTTATGCTATTACCTTTTAACCTAGGTTCATTATTTTTATCGAAAGATTTATTACTTAAATTGATTTCAACATCCTTACCAAATAATCTATTCGTTTTGGTGTTAAAATAAGCCAAAGATGTTTTAAGAGTATTATTTTCTAAGTCTTTAAATATTAAATTAGATATTTTTAAAATATTTTTGCTTATTTCATAATTAAAATTATCAGCAATATAAATATTTCCAAGTTTATCGGTAATCTTAGTTGCCATCTCAGATTTTATTAAATCTGTTTTTTGATCATAGAAAATTTCATCTGCATTTATTTTCAGATTTAAATCTAGTTCTTTAATTTGAACATTACCTATTGCTTTTATAAATTTGGTTTTCTGATCTATTATGGCTTCGTCAAATTTTATTTGAAGATTTTTTGAATTGATTATAATAAAACCATTATTGAAAACATTGAGAATTTGTTTATTTTTCTGGAATTCAAATTTATCTGCACTTACTTCAAGATCGTTATCTAATGAATATGCTTTACCTTTTGTCGCTAATATCAAATTTCCACCGTCTTCTATATCGATGCTATTTGTCTCAAATTTAAATGATTGAGCACTTGCTAGCTTAATAGAAAAAAAACAAATTAAGATAGATATAATTAAATTATTTTTCATTAATATTTATTAAACCTATAATAGAAAGAAAACTTATAATCATTATTGGAAAAAATATTGATAAGATAATTGGAATTCTTCCATTGTTTCCAAGAGAGCTAAAAATAAAATTCATATAATAGATTACGACTGACATTAAAATACCTATTATAATATGAAATAGTAGAGATTTATTACGCGTAAAATTTATCATTATTATTGCTGATAAGACAGTTAAGATACCATAGAGAAGAGGGGTTGAGAAAAGTTTTAATAAATGAATCAAAATTTCTCTTGTAGAATAACCAAGCTCGTCAAAATCCTTTTTTAAATCAAAAAGCTTCATCATATCCAGTGTTGAAATATTTGAGAATAGATTATTTATTTTTTCTTCATCAAAATTAGTTAAAAGAGTAATTCTTTCAATATTTTTTTCTGAAATATTACCTCTAGTGATAATTGGATTATAAATAGTCCAAATTTTATTTTTCATATCTATTTTTTCTGATTGTATAGTTCTTATTAATTCAAAATTGTCGTTAAATTCATTTATAATTGCTTTGGATAAAAAATTACCTCTTACATAGTTTGATTTGACTATAAGTACTTTATTATCAATTTCATCTTTAATCCAAAGACCACTCTCGGTAACCATCGCAAGATATTTATTATCATTAGAAAGATTATTTTTTATAATCGAATAATGAAATTTTAGTTTTGATGCAAGATTATAATAAATAGCAATATTAAATATTCCGATCACTAAGGATAAAAGAAACAGTATCTTAATTATTTTTAAATTACTCAATCCATTTTTTTTTAATAGATTAAGTTCATCTTTTCTAAACAAATCATAAAAAAGAAATTGGGTACTCAATAAAAAAATGAAAGGAAAAATTTCAAATAATGTCATTGGTGTATTTAAAATAGTTAAAAAATAAGGGTATAAAAAATTAACTTTTAAATCTTTAAAAAATGAAATTTCTTCTAAAATTCCCAAAATAACAATTAAGGCTAAAAAAACTATGCTTATATTTAGAAACTTAAATAAAAAATTATTAATTAAATATTTTTGATAAATTTTAAACATTTTTAACAGCCTTATAAAAAATAAAATATGAAAATAGAATTAATATCCAAGGTATTATTAAATATAAATAAAAAGATATATTTGAAGAAGTGGAATATCGTAAAGAAGCTTCTGAAATCACAACAAGAAAAAAAGTAAAAACAAATATAAGATTTTTATTTTTTTTGTAGTTTAACTTATTTTTAGAGGAAATTATCAGAAAACAGCAAAAAATAGTAATTAAAGGAATATAAATTGGTTTATAAAATCTTTTTAGAAGTTCTTGCTTAATTTCCTTAAATAAAGATTCTTCACATCTAAATGACTCAAATTTTACTGTTTTGATATTATAAAAACAACTTAACAAACCAATTGAGCTTATCTCTTGTATTTTCGGAACTGTAATTGTATTAGATGTAAAATCTTGAAGATTAAAATCAATTTGATCAAATTCAAATATATTTATTTTTGAATTTTCATTATTAATAACTCTTCCATTAGTAAGTCTAAAAATTTTTTCCTTTTTATTATCAATTAACACACCTTTTTTTGCATAAATCATTTTTGAATATTTTTTTGTAGAGTCATCTAAGAAAATATCAGAATAAGAACCATCTTTATTTTTCTTTTCTATAAATATTGTAAGATCTTTAACTACATTTATAAATTTTCCTTCTTTTATCAATGAAGTAAAAAAATCTATATTAGAATTCTTTAAATAGTTTCTTGCTTTATATTGAGAGGTTGGTGAAACATAAGAACCAAGTAGAATTTGAAAAAACATTAAAAAAATTGAAAAAAGAATTATTCTGTTTACAAATACTATTTTGCTAATTCCGTTTATCCAAAATATACTCAATTCATTTCTAACCTCGTAGCTTATAATCACATAAAAAAGTGTTATAAAAAAAATAAATGGAAATATTCTATGAATTATTTTTGGGAAACTTAAAATAGAGTATAAAAAATATATTTTAAGACCATGCCCGTCCTCAGTGACAAAATCAAAATAATTGACTGCTTGTAAAGTCCATACTATTAATCCCATTACTAGAAGGGATGTAGTAAAAAAAATCAAGGTATCTTGAGTAAATTTTCTAAAAATTAATTTATTCATTGAAAAATTAGTTTTACTTTATATATAACATTCATCTATTAATCTAAATAAGTAAAAATTATGGCAATTAAACTAAATTATATAGAAAAAAACTCAAAAAAAGATTGCGTGATATTTTGTGACCAAAAGTTTAAAGTTTTGGGTTTAAAAAGCCACTTTTCATCTAAATTAATAAATGACATCAAACAAACAATATCTTTAAATAATAGCAATAATAAAAAATTCCTAATATTCAATATTAATCCTAATCAAAAGATAATTTCAGTAAAAATAGACTCCAGTAAAAGTTCATTAGAAAATGAAAAAAAAGGAGCACTTCTTTATGAATTTTTAAAGAAGCAGTCAATCACTGAAATTTCTTTTATTGAAAATAACATCAAAGAATTTTCTAAAGAAAATAAAAATTTTTTTGACGAATTAATATTAGGTGCTCAATTGAAATCGTATAGTTTTGAAAAATATAAAACAAAATCAAAAGATAAATTAATAACTTTTCATTTACCTAAAAAACTAAAGAAAAATATGAATTTAAAAAATTCCAAATATGTATCGTTATTAGAAGGTTCAAATTTTACTAAAGATTTAGTATCTGAACCAGGGAATGTTTTACATCCAGATGAATATTCTAAAAGAATATTACAGTTAAAAAAATTAGGATTAAAAATATCGATTTATGATAAAAAAAAATTAAAAAAATTTGGCATGAATGCTTTGCTAGGGGTAGGACAAGGAAGTATAAGAGGATCTTATTTAATTACGATTGAGTGGAGAGGTACAAATAAAAATAATAAACCACTTGCATTTGTTGGAAAAGGTGTATGTTTTGATACTGGAGGTATATCTCTAAAGCCTGCTAAATTTATGGAAGATATGACTTATGATATGGCAGGTTCTGCTGTGGTTGTTGGTTTAATGAAAAATTTAGCTTTAAGAAGGGCAAAGATTAATGCAGTTGGAGTTGTTGGTTTAGTAGAAAATATGCCAGATGGAAATGCGCAAAGACCAGGCGATATTGTTAAATCTTACAGTGGAAAAACAATTGAAGTTTTAAATACAGATGCAGAAGGAAGATTAGTACTAGCTGATGCATTAACTTTTACCGAAAAAAAATTTAATCCAAAATTCATAATTGACTTAGCAACTTTAACTGGAGCAATTATCGTATCTCTCGGATCTGAATATGCAGGTTTATTTAGTAATGATGATAAATTATCTAATCAAATTTATGAATCGGGGATAAAAGTAGATGAAAAAGTTTGGAGAATGCCACTTCATGAAAATTACGATAAATTAATTAATTCTAAAAAAGCAGATATGCAAAATATAAATTATGTAGGTGGAGCAGGTTCAACCACAGCAGCACAATTTTTACAAAGGTTTATTTTAAATAAAACTCCTTGGGCACACCTTGATATTGCAGGAATGGCTTTTTCAAAATATGGTGGAGCTTTAAATTCAGGAGGAGCTACTGGATTTGGAGTGAGGTTACTTAATAAATTAATAGAGGATAATTATGAGTAATATAGAGCAAACATTATCAATAATTAAACCAGATGCAGTTGAGAGGAATTTAGACAATGAGATAAAACAATTATTTATCGCCAATGGTTTTAAAATTGTTAAAGAAAAAAAAATTCAAATAGAAAAAACAGAGGCTGAAAATTTTTATAAAGTGCATGAAACTAAGCCTTTTTATAAAGATTTATGCGAATACTTATCTTCAGGTCCGATTGTTGCAATGGTTTTAGAGAAAAATAATGCTGTTTTAGATAATAGAAAACTTATGGGGGCTACCAACCCTCAAGAAGCCGAAGAGGGTACAATTAGGAAAAAGTATGGAATTTCAATAGATAAAAATTCTGTTCATGGCTCAGATAGTACTGATAATGCTAAAATTGAGATTGATTTTTTTTTTAAAGACTAAAAAAAATTTTTTTTAATGCTTTTGGATATAGAATATGCTCTTCTTTTAATATTCTATTTGCCAATTTAATCGGTGTATCTTTTTTATAAATTTTAACTTTTTTTTGCATAATTATCTTACCGGAATCTAGTTTAGAATTTACATAGTGTACCGTACAACCAGAGTATTTTTCTTTATTATTAATTGCTCTTATGTGAGTATTAAGACCCTTGTATTTTGGCAGTAGTGATGGATGGATATTAATTATTTTACCATTAAATTTAGTTATAAATTTATTTGATAAAATCTTCATAAATCCAGCAAGACATATTAATTTTATTTTTTTTTTATATAAATGATTTAGGATGTTATTTTCTGCTATATATCTGTTTTTATAGTTAACGACTTTTTTATCTATCTTATATTTTTTTGCATAAATAAGACCCTTAGCTTTACGATTATTAGATATTATCAAATTAATTTTGTAGGTTGAATTTTTTTTTGAACAATATTTAATCAAACTTTTTAAATTACTGCCTGTTCCAGAAATAAATATTGCTGTATTTATTTTTCTAAACCCATCGGATTTTGTCATGAAACTTTACTTTTTTTGATCCTTTTATAATTTTACCGATTATGTAAGGTTTATATTTTTTTGAGAAGTATTTATAAATTTTTTTGATTTTTTTTGGGTTTATAATTAAACAAAAACCCACACCACAATTAAAAGTTTTCAACATTTCCTCATCACTTATATTATTTTTTTTTAACCATTTAAAAATTTTAAGCGTATTAATTTTGTTTAAATTTATTTCAGCACATAAATTATCAGGAATTATACGCTTTATGTTATCAGGCATACCTCCACCAGTAATGTTTGCACAACCATTTATTAGGTCATTTTCAACAAGTTTAAGGATTTCTTGAACATAAATTTTAGTTGGTTCCAACATTGCTTTTTTTAAGAAAAAATTTCTTTTAACATTTATTTTATTTTTCTTTAATATGTGTCTTACTAGTGAATATCCATTAGAGTGAATACCACTTGAGGGTATAGCTAGAATCAAATCGTTTTTTTTTATTTTTGTTTTGTTTAAAATTTTTTTGCTGTTAACTAATCCAACCGCAAAACCAGCTAAGTCAAATTTCTCTTTTCCATATGTACCAGGCATTTCAGCTGTTTCGCCTCCTACAAGTTCACAATTAGCTATTTTACACCCCTTAACTATACCTTTTAATATTGATTTAAGTTTTTTTAATTCAATTTTATTAATTGAAATATAATCTAAAAATATAATTGGTTTTGCACCTTGTACTATGAGATCATTTACACTCATTGCAACTAGGTCAATACCTATAGTGTCATATTTTTTTAATAAATTGGCCATTTCAATTTTAGTTCCCACGCCATCTGTGCATGCTACAATTTTAGGATTTTTGATATTTTTGGGTATATTTGAAATTGATCCAAATCCCCCAATATTTTTTACCTTTTTATTGCCTTTATTTTTAGATGAAATAGTTGATATGAATTTTACAAATTTGTCTGCCGCATCTATATTAACACCACTTTTTTTATAGGTAAAAAGTTTTTTATTCATTAGTATATGGTTTAAAATTTACTATGTTAAATATTAAAAGTTTATATCTTTTTTTTTCAATTCTAGCTTTAAATATATTTTTTTTTTCCACAACAAATGTTTCAGCTAAAGCTTTTTTAATTGAAGATATTAAAATTTCTCAACCATTTGAGAATAATTTTAATAAAAATGCTGTAATTGACCAAGGATTTAAAGATGCTTTTTTAGAATTAATAAATTCATTAATAAAATCATCAGATGTTCAAAAAATAAATTTAATTGATTTAAACGTAATCAAAAGTATGATTCAATCATTTTCAATTAAAGAGGAAAAATTTATTAATGAAACTTATTACGTAAATTTAGGAGTTTCTTTTGACAAAAAAAAAGTATTTAAGTTTTTAGAAAAAAATAATATTTTCCCAACTCAGATAATAAAAAAAACTTTTTTAGTTATTCCAATAATAATAAATCAAAAAAATGATGATATAACAATGTTTTCCAACAATCCAATTTATCAAAATTGGAATAATTTTAATAAAAAAACAGATTTAATTGATTATTTATTACTCACTGAAGATCTTGAGGATTTTAATTTGGTTAAAGATAAATCAAATATAATTGAACAATACGATTTTAAAGAAATAATTGAAAAATATTATCTTGATCATTCTATCGTATTATTAATTTTTAGAAATGAAAATTCAATAAAGGCATTATCAAGAATTAATATTAACAATGAAACAATAATTAAAAATAGTTCATTTAAATTATATAATTTTGAAAACAAAGATGAGATTGGAAGTATAATTTTGAATTTAAAAATGATGTATGAGGATTTGTGGAAAGAACGGAATCAAATAAATACGTCAATTAAATTACCTTTAATAATTAAAGTGGATAACAAAAATTTATACACCTCAATTTCTTTCGAAAAAACTTTGGAAGAAGTTGATTTAATAAGTGGCTACACTATAAAAAGTTTTGATAAAGACCATATTTATTATGAAGTAGAGTTTAATGGTACTCCAAAAAATTTTATTCAAATAATGGATGAAAAAAAATATAATTTTGATACTCAAAAAAAAATTTGGATACTTAAATGAGAGATTTAAATCAATTAATTATTAAATTTGATTATGATCAAAATTTTAAAGATAACGATTTTTATGTTTCAAATAGCAATAAACATATTTTTGAATTATTGAATAAATGGCCCAAATGGGAAAGAAACTTTATAAATATAAGTGGAGAAAAATTTTCTGGTAAATCTCATCTTGTAAATATTTTTTTATCAAAGTTTAAAGGTATCAAATTAAAAGCAAGTGAACTAAATAATGAAGATTTAAAAAAAGTAAAGCTATTTGAGAATATCATTTTAGAAGATCTTACTTCTGAGGTCGACGAGAATTTAGTTTTTAGTTTGTTTAATATAATTGAGTCTGATAACAAGTTTATAATTGTCACTTCTGCAATTCCAATTGTAAAAATTAAATTTTTGCTAGATGATTTGATCTCAAGAACAAAAAATTTTTTGTTACAACACATTGAAAAACCAGATGATGAACTTATTTTTGCTATCATACTTAAAAATTTATCAGATCGACAAATTTTAATTGATAAAAAACTCATTGATTTTGTTATTAAAAGAATAGATAGATCGTATAGTAAAATATTTCATTTCATATATAAGATTGATGAATTAAGTTTAAAAAAAAAAAGACCTATTGATTTAAAAATAGTAAAAGAAGTTCTTGGAGAATAATTGAATAAATATAGAACCCATCATTGCAATGAACTAAGAAAAGATTCTGTAGGTAATGAAGTTTCACTCTCTGGTTGGATAAATAAAAAAAGAGACCACGGGAATTTACTATTTTTAGATTTAAGAGATAATTATGGTATTACACAATGTATTATTGATAAAGAAAACTCAAAATTTAATGAATTAGAAAAGATTCAACTTGAGACAGTGATTAAAATTACTGGTAAAGTTGTGAATAGATCTGAGGAAACAGTTAATAAAGAAATCAAAACTGGTGAAATCGAAGTAGTTATAAAATCTTTTGAAGTTTTGGGATCTTGCAAAGAATTACCTTTACCTGTTTTTAGTGATCAAGAATATTCTGAAGAGATACGATTGAAATATAGATTTCTTGATTTAAGAAGAAAAAAAATCCATGAAAATATCATTTTAAGATCTGAGGTTATTTCTTTCATAAGGAATGAAATGAAAGAATATGGCTTTTTAGAATTTCAAACTCCAATACTAACTTCATCTAGTCCTGAAGGAGCTAGAGATTTTTTAGTTCCCAGTAGGTTGAATCCTGGAAAGTTTTACGCTCTTCCTCAAGCTCCACAACAATTTAAACAATTAATAATGGTTTCCGGGTTTGATAAATATTTTCAAATTGCTCCTTGTTTTAGAGATGAAGATGCAAGAGCAGATAGAAGCCCAGGTGAGTTTTATCAATTAGATTTAGAAATGTCTTTTGTTGAACAAGATGATGTTTTTAAAGTTGTAGAAAAATTATTAGTAAACACTTTCAAAAAATTTTCTAATAAGAAAATTTTAGCCGAAAAATTTCCAAGAATTAAATATGCTGATGCGATGTTAAAATATGGTTCAGATAAACCGGATTTAAGAAACCCTCTGATAATAAATGAAATTACTGATGTTTTTTTAAGAGATGATGTTTCATTCGAAATTTTTAAAAAACTTGTTAACAAAGGTGCAAGCGTAAGATGTATAGTCACAAAAAATACAAAAGATAAACCTAGAAGTTTTTTTGATAATATTGATAAATGGGCTAAAGATGAAGGAGGTGCTTCTGGATTAGCTTATTTCACAATAGAAAATAAAGAAAAAATTTCTGGGAAGGGACCTGTTGGAAAGTTCTTTTCCGAGGAGTCAATTAAAGAAATAATGAAGATAACAGGTGCAAATATTGGAGATAGCGTGTTTCTAGCTTGTGCTAAACAAAATGAAATTGAAAAAATAACTTCTTTAGCTAGAGAGAAAATAGCAAAAGATCTAGAGTTGATTGATGAAAATATTTTTGCATTTTGCTGGATTGTAGACTATCCAATGTACGAAAAAGATGAAAAAACAAATAAAATTAAATTTAGCCACAATCCTTTTTCGATGCCACAAGGAGATATTGAAAAAATTGATTTTAAAGATCCTTTAGAAATTTTAGCTTATCAATATGATATAGTTTGTAATGGAATAGAGCTATCTTCTGGGGCGATTAGAAATCATATTCCAGAATTAATGTATAAACTTTTTTCTATAGCTGGTTACTCTAAAAATGATGTAGATAAAAAATTTAGTGGGATGATTAATGCTCTAAGTTATGGTGCTCCTCCTCATGGTGGTATAGCTCCTGGAATAGATAGAATTGT
>MDSZ01215719.1_pt1 | contig 22981 bp, 25 predicted proteins | sample 811201 | NCBI WGS metagenome assembly MDSZ01 (sample SAMN05326647, study PRJNA326480) | marine metagenome | isolation source: seawater | place: Indian Ocean: North | collected 2010 | reverse complement strand
TAAAGTATTAAAATGATAATACTTTCCTAATTCAGAAAAAGTAATTACATTTTTATTATCTTTTCTCGATTCAGCTATGAATAAATCATTAAGATATTCAGTAATATCATTCTCTTGTTCCAGAGTATTTACGTTGGTTATTATTTCTTGTAATTTTTTAATTTCTTGTTCTTTTATTGTTTCAGGTTCAGAACCACCATACATTATATTTCCTGCTAGTCGTGATAAAATTGTAAATGTAAAAGCAACACTAGTTAAATATAGTCCTGATACTACTTGATCCTGCATATTATTATTTTTTTTTTTTGCCATAATACTATATTTATATATTTTAATATTTTTATAATATAATAATGCCATTAAAGAAACACAAAACAAGAAAAAATAGAAAAAATAAACCAATTATAGGAATTTTAACATCTCCTTTATCGAAAAATCATGATCATCTTGCACGTTCCTATCTTTATAAATCATACGTTCAGTGGGCTAAATTAGGAGGAGCGCGTGTAATACCATTGCAATACAATTTGCCTAAACATATTCTAGCGGTTTTATTAAAGCAAATAAATGGGGTTATTATGATAGGTGGTTCTGTATCTAATTTAAAATCATACGATTATACAACATTTAAGCATTATATAGGAACTAGTAGTTTTATAATAGAACATGCAAAAATGGAAAATAAAAAACATAATTACTTTCCAATTTTTTCTATTTGTTTAGGATTTGAAATTATGGGAATACTTTCGCAATATAAATCTGTTAAATCCGCAGGAGATAACTTTATTAATAGATATGCTATAGATAATATTAAAAATACTGGTTCAGATTCTTTACATTTTACAGATAATTCTACCAAAATGAAAAATATTTTTACTGAAAAAGATTTAAAACTATTAGAAGAAAAACCGTGCGTATATTATTTTCATAAATTATCCTTTGATTTAAGCAAACCTTATATCGAAAAAATAAAAAAAGAAAATATAATTGTATCAACCGCTGAAAAAAACAATATAAAATATATTACAGCCTATGAAAACAAAAAATATCCTTTCTATTCCACATTATATCACCCGGAAAAGCCATTATTTATAAAAAATGATAAGAAAATGCCAAAAGGAAAAGCCACTGAAATAGTTTCTAAAAAACTAATTTCGTTTTTTGTAAACGAATGTAAGAAAAGTAAGAACAAATGGATTGGTGGAAACAATGACGCGGATTTTTTCATAAAAAATTACACTTTATATGAAAGTAAAAATAAAACCTTTAAAAAAGGTCCAAAAGTTCCCACCTACATATTTGGGGAAAAAGACAAATATTATGTTTAAATATAAAATTTATTTATCTAGCAAATTTTAATCCACAATTTCCAGACATAAAAGTAACGACATTATATCTTTCTTCTATGAGATGCATATCGTAAGTATATAAAAACATGTTTCGATCTGTCTTTACAATACTTGTCACCTCGCCATCTTCACAAGTAACTTTAAATTCAAAATTTGGATTTTGCGGCGGCTCAATTGTAACTATTTCTAACTCAATGTTTTTAAACTTGCTAAAGTTAATTGCACCAGATGGCTGAAAGTTTTTTGGATCACAGTCAATACAAAAATTATATGTATATAGACCGTCTTTGCAAGAACCTCTCGTTTTTAAATAACTTTCAAGATATTGAAAAATACCTGATTCAAATACATTTTCTCTATATTTTCCATCACATAATATTCCCATAGAAACAAGAATATTCTTATCATTTTCATATTGAAACTGCCCTGTTTCATAGATATTAGATTTACTAAAATCAAGAGTTAATCCTCCAGAACTATGTTCTTTATTTTCTAATACTTTTATGTCTATAGGTAGTGTATCATAGGACCAATTTGTATAATTAGACCATTGATTTCTATCTTTAATATCATCCCTTCTAAAGAAAAAAGTCCAAGAACTAACTAGTCCAGCTGTTGGGACATTTAATTTTGAACTGCCGCGTAATCCATTAAATGTATATTCGTATATATCTTTTATTAAATAATCATGAGTATTTGTAGCAAAATATCGGTTTTCTTCATCTGATAAAAATGCATATGTTGATATTAAATGGATATCTGAATTCCAATCTGTTCTTTTGTCTGTATAGTTTAACTTATATCTATAATCATTCTTATCATGTTCTGGCGGAGACACTAAAAATCTATAAAATTCATGATTATCATTGTTAGGAGATGGTTTAACATAATTCATATAATTTAAACTACTATCTACTTCTTTTATAACATATAATTCATTTACTGGTTTTAATGTTATATTTATATTTAATTCATTATATTGCATAGCAACTAAAGGAAATCCATGTTTACTTGAACCTGAAAACCATGAACGAATCGGTATATAAATATTTCTACCTCTTATAGATGGCTCCGATTCTACTGGTGAATAATTACTATCATATACTGCATTTGGATATTGATTATTTCTAATACCATAATTAGCCGGGTCATTTAACTCTTTTATATTTCCTATCATTTCATTATGTTTATACAATTCTGTATCGGTTAGGTCTCTTTTAAATAAAGCAGTTAACGCATTTCCACTATATTGCTGCAATGTTGCACCACCTGATGTTATACTTATTTCTTTAATCATTTGTGTTCCTAGATCTGGTATCCATTTAAATTCATAAGGAATCCATTTTCCATTATCTGTATCAGATTCTATTGAAAAATTTCTATATATAGGACTCCATATATTAGGCAAAGACACTACTAAATAAGTATCTAATAATATATCTCCGTATCTAGGAATTTTAAAATTAAATTGTGATTCTTCTTTTACTTTAAAATTTCGCAATCCTGTAAAATCTATTCTAAATTTTTGAAGACCAAAATTCGTGTATTTAGAATACGTTGATCTAAAAAATGTTTTCTTTGGATTTCCATTTAATATTACATTTTGATTTCCTGTTGCTATTAAATTTAGTAATCCACCTCCCATAATAATATACAAATAATATTTTAATTATTTTTAATTATAAATATTCTTTTAATATATATAATGTTAAAATCTATTTTAAAACTTGACTCTTTTTTAAGGAAATTTATAAAAAATAATTATTCAATTATAGTTATATGTCTTTTATTAGCATTAATATCTATTTCTTCATACATATATCCTAATGTTATCATTGAAGGTAATGAAAATATGAATTTATTTAAAAAAAAATATTCTGAAATGTCTTCATCCGGGCATCCTACTGCTAATACTATGGGATTAACTAAAAAACAATTTAATAATTTATTTTTGAGAGATTTTTATATTAAAAGCTCTTATAATTCTTGTGCTGTTGACAATAAATCAAAAATACTTGATTTAGATGCTATACCTATTTTGGCAAGACAAGGTGTAAGATTTTTTGATTTCCAAATATTTAGTATTGCGGATGAAAACGACCCTAATAAAACAGTTAAACCTTTCGTTGCTATTAATAAAACTGGAAATACTTCATCTATTACATCAGATAACCAGATTCTTTTAGAAGATGTATTAAGTAAAATTAAAAATGTTGTTTTTTCTAGAGCTTCTGCTCCTAATTATAAAGATCCTGTTTTTATTAATCTACGTATGTGTACTACTATTCCTGAAACGTATAATAAAGTTGCTAAGTTATTAAGAACTAAATTAAAGTTATACTATAGTGAAGGGGGTCGCAAAAGAAAAAAAAATAATATAGGTAATATAAAGTATAGACAAGTACATAATAGTAGGCATGAACATTTTAGAACTTTTGTTTTTATTGAATCTCAATTATCTGATAATGATTTAGAAAAAACTATATATGATAAGACACCTCATTTAAATGCACTAAAAAATGTATTCTTAGTTGGAACAAATACTCTTGTAAATATTGATTATGAAAAAGTCACTAGAAATGATATGTTAGATAATAAGGCGACACGCATGACAATTGCTTCGCCTCCTTTTGTAAACGAAAATGATAATATTACTAATATTTCATTTCCCACCGCAAATGATTGTAATGGCAAAACTCCTTGTTACCCAAAACCTATGAAATATGGATGCCAGTTTATGCCTATGTCCTATAATAGCGAAATAGATAAAGCCTCAGGAACTTCTATTATTTCTTATAATGTTATGTTTGATACATTAAAATCAGGAATGATAGTTAAAGAACCTGATTTACGATATATTCCTGAAAAAATTCCTATATTAGACACCTCAAAAATGAAATCTAATGATTCTATTAATTCTCAAATGGATAACGCTATATCTAGCAGTTTGGCACTATAATATATTATATTATTATTCAAATAATATATTATAGACGATTACTTGGTCTTCTTATACTTCTATATGTTCTCTGGAACATCTCTTTATTATCACGAACTGTATTTTTTACAGCACGAATTGATTTATTCATATATTTATTAGTAATTCCTGTGACATCATTATATATATCTCCTAAAACTAAAAAACCTTCCTTATCATCTTCCTCTTCTGATTCTATTTTTTCATCTCTAATCTCTCTCTGAGTACCAATAAATGAATGAACTAAAATTATAAATAGTAAAAAAAATCCATATAATATAAATTGACTTTTTTTATTAATATTAAACATTTTCATTAATATATAATGATAATATTATATTTATTAATTTAAAGTTGCTATATGATCTCTTTTATCCTCTGAAATAGACATACTATAATTATATTTTAACTATTTACCGCATGTAATGTTACATTAGAATTTGATATACCTACTACATTATCTGTATTTTCATCATTTAATACCGGGTATGATTCTTTTGGTCTTAATTCGCATTCTTTCGATATTTGTCCATTATGATCTATACATTTAAATTCCCATTTACATCCTTTACTACACGGATCGCATTTTTTACTGCCTTTAGGTGTATCTTCTTTAATATATTCTTCCCAATTATCTAGAGTACTTACTCCATCTTTACACTTAAATACTTTATCCTTTAATGATTCATTTATTGCTGATGACGCGTGTTCTACATCTGCATTATTTGACATTACTTCTAATCCCATAATGCGATTTTCATCTAAATGTAATAAAACCATCAAAAATATCAAACCATATATTATATTATTTGAAGTTAAATATATTAAAAGTATTAATGATACTATCTTTCCAAAAAATGTAGATGAAAATGTTGCTAAAGAAAATGGATCACCTAATAAAAAATACACTATTATAAAAATTATAATAACTTCTGCTCCAATTGTAATTTTCATATATGTATATATCTATGTTTTGAATAAAATTTTTCATTAATTTTTTCAGTAAATTATTTTTATTTATTATCTCCTTTTTTTATAAGTATAATGTCATCATCTTTAGGATATTCATTAATCGAAGGATATGGAAATCAACCAAAAATTAAAAATAATAATTCAACTAGAAAACATTATCCAAAAAAGAAAGTCACCCTTGAAAGTATGGAAAATCAAGAAAATAACGTTAAACCACTTGATGAAAATGAAGATTCTGATGATAATAATTGGAATCCTCCGCCACGCGCTGAATTAACACAAACCCGTGATAACAATATAAATATTAATTCACAATCAGATAATGAAAATGACGACGACGAGCCTTCTTTAAATAATGATAAGCAATCTGATTATAGTTTTCAACCACAAGAAAATCAATATAATATGCAATATCAAAATAATAATATGCCTCAATATTTCCAAGAAAATTTTCAGGCTAATGGTATGCAGCCTGAATCAGATTTAAATCAAAAAATTAATTACATGATTCAATTATTAGAAGAACAGCACGACGAAAAGGTCAAAAGTGTTACCGAAGAAGTTATATTATATGGATTTTTAGGAGTTTTCATAATTTACATAGTAGATGGATTTGCAAAAATCGGAAAATATGTTCGATAATTTAGGAAATATTTAAAATTAATAAATACATAAATATTCTTCTTTTTTTAAAGGATATGTAGCATAATTATAAAAATAAAATGCTGTTTTTGTATCATATAAGTATTTATGTTTCTTTACTATATTTTCTATTATTGCACTAGAATTTGATATATCTTCTATTGTAATAAATAAATAATTTTCTTTAAAATAATAAGCTATATTACTAAACGCATATATAAATAATAAATCACTGCAATCTTGTATTGTTCCAAAACACTCTATAGATTTTTTATTGAAATATATAGTACTCGTATTTCTAAAAAAATATGACGCATATACTTTTTTATTTATAATTACACAATACACATATATATTACCTGTTTCTATTAACTTTAATAAATTAGATATAGAACATGTTATAAAACATTTATATTTATGTTTATTATTTCTAATAAAATCTACTAATATATGAATATTTTTACTATTTATATTAATAATATTCACACACGAATGTAACTCATAAGTTATCCAGTTTTTCATATTAAACGTATAAGTATTATATACTATTAAAGGGACAAAATTGTTAAGATGTGATTCTTTTTTAAATAAACATGTCAATATTGATGGTTGTTTATAACATTCATTATAATAATGGGTTTGAATCAATTCCGGTGCTATATTTTGTTTTCGATGATCACTATGAACACATAAAAAATCCACATAATATGTAATAAATGATGAATTATTTAAGTTAACCGTTAAAGGCCTACCTGAAATTAAACCTACCATCTTTTTATTCTTATAAAATAAACTTATATATGAATTATCTACTTGATTTTCAAAATAAGGAAAAACATTACTACTTAAAGGTTTGTATTGAATATATTTCTTTTTGTAATAATGCGTTTGCAATAAAGACATCATTTCTATTTTCTCTGAAAAGGTTACATCTCTATAATTTTTAGACACTATGTTTTTCACATTATAATATTTATTTATTTCAGGTAAATAATCATTAATTATTCTATTTGGATATATCCAATAATATATATTGTAGTAATTAAATACTGGTTGTTTAGACCAAAATGGATTTCTTATTTTAAACCATATAAATAACAATACTGGTATACAAATCATTATTAATAAAACATAATGTAAATACATATTACTAATGATTAATATTTTTATTTAACGATATAATCTAAATTTTTTTAAATATATACAAATACTGAAATTCGTATCCTATCTCTACTAAATCATATCTATCGATATATTTAAACCCTACATCTTTTACCATTTTTAGTATATCTTCTTGCTTTTCCATATAAAAAGTATGTACATTATGTCTATAATTACCATTTTTCTTAAATTTAAATACTTCTTCATACTGTGCTTTATTAGAGTTATCTATTAACTTAAAATTTGATTTATATGTAAAATCATTATAAACTATTACAGAATTAGTTATTCTTTTATTTACATAATTTTGAGGATTTATTAAGGTCATTGGATCACCACTATTTGGAATAGGATCAAATTTATATTTATTAACTAAGTGAAATATAATATAACCGTTTGGTTTTAACCAATTTCTACAGTTTTCAAAAAAGTGCTTTTTATCTTTTATATAATAAAGAGTAAAGTAAAAACAGGTTATATGTGTGAATTCTTCTCTGTTAAATAAAAAAGAATCTGATGCGTTTCCTACTGAAAATTCTGCGTTTGGATAATTATTTTTTGCTGCTTTAACCATTTCAGTTGACTTATCTAAACCTACGGCATTGATACCATTTTTTAAAAAACTACCAACATGATGCCCTGTTCCTGACCCTATATCTAAAACTTTACTGTTTTTATTCATTTTACCTGCATTTTCACTTATACCTGTTTCATATTTTATTTTTGCTTCATCTTCTATTAATGCATCATATAAATTAACATAAAATTCATCATATATATCATTATTCTTAAAAACATATTTTTTATTTGTTCCTGCATTATCAAATCCTTCAAATGAAGAAGGTTTTTGTGATAAACCATAACAATTAAATACTATATATAATACTATTAGTATCATTAAGATAACAATCCATTTGTTAGAATTTAATGATTTTAAAAATGAATTAATTTCTTTTTGATAATCCTTAAATATTGAAAGTTTATCAAACATTCTATATGTATTATTGTTATTTTTTTTGTATTAATTATAAATATAATGAATGATGTTGATATAAATGATACAAGACTTCAAAAAGATTTTCAAGGAATATCATTTTCTTCTTATAAAAAATCAGATGTTAAAAAAGAATTATTAAAAGCTATTAATAATGGTAAAATAGAAGATGCTTGTAATTGGAGTGCTGAATTAATATGTGCCGGACATTATATTGACCTATGGGATAATATAATATTGGTTTCTAGTAAAAATATTCATCTAGGTAATCCTAAATTACCTATTTACTTAAATATGAGATTTGAAAATTTTAAAAATATAGTGCAGGGAGGTTATATTGGCAATGAACTTTCAATGCGAAATAGTTCCAAAATTAGATCCTTATTTGCTGAAATTATAAGTGTTTTATGTTTATCTAACAAAAAACCCAGTTTTGAAAATATTAAAGTCAAAAAAGAAGAATTTGATATGATTTATTTAACTTCTAAAGTAAAAGCTCCAAGTATTACTGTCATTAATAATATATTTAAATCTGGTGATCCTAAAGAATTACTATTACCTATTAATGAATTATATTATAGCCTTAAAAATAAAAATACTTTACTTTCTTGTTATTGGATTGAATGGATTATGGAATTCGAAACTATATGTAGAAAAAAAAAAGAGATACTTAATTGTGAATATAGAAAATTTGTTAACGTTGACGACAAGTTTTCACGAGACATCATATGGATTGTATGGGAAGCCATATTTGAAAATACTTCTAGAGAGATTATACATAAAATATTAAATAATCTTTTATCACTCTTCTCTATTAAATATAATTTTTCTTCAAAAAAAAAACGTAGATACTTAATGTACTTTGCTGTTGAATTAGTTACTGAAAAGGTAGACTTAACTTTAGAAATGATTGGTGATAAAAAAATTATTAAACATACTGTTGATAAAATAGATCTTATATATAAATTTATTAAGAGAAATGAGGTTTCTCCTAAAACAGATTATTTATTCAATAACATTACACAAAGGTCTAATCTTGAAAAAACTATTGAAAAATTAGAAAAATTAAATTCTATAATTAAGTAATTAATTATATAAAATATCAGCTTATTTATATATGAATTCTAAAACTAAAAGCTATATTAACAGAATGACTGCAAGACAATTAAAAGATGTCACTAATAATATTACGTCTAGGACAAAAACTATTAATGAATTAGCATCTAAAAATTATGATTCAATATCTAATAAATTACCTAGTATTACTAAAAAATTTACACCTGTTTCAAAAAAACTAACTGAAAAAATAAATCTAATTTCTAAAAAAGAAAGTAGTTATGATAGTAAGATTATGACATATGCTATTGGACTTTTTGTATTAGCACTTTTAGGAATTAATTTAATATTATATTTAGGTATTTATACTGAAGCTATTGCCGATTATTTTAGACCTATTTTTAAAAGTATAGCCGGAATTTTTGGATATACTTTAGCTGAAGGCACTAAAATTACTACTGAAACCACTGCTAAAGGAGCTACTGTTGCGGTTGATGTTATTGCTGATACCACTAAAGGTGTCGTAGATATTGGAAAAGACGCCACTATAAATACTGTTAATTTAGCACAAGATTTATCTGATTTTGATAAACTAAAATTACAATTAAAACATAATAAAAAAGAATACGAAACTCCTGAACCCGATGATCTAGATAGTGAAATTCAAAATAATAATCCTACAAAAAAAGCTGGTTATTGTTTAGTTGGTAAAAGTCAAGGCATTAGAACATGTATGAAAGTAACTGAAAAAGACATTTGTATGTCTGGTGAAATTTTCCCTTCAAAACAGTTATGCATTAATCCAGCATTAAGAGAATAATTAATAATTAATATTTAAATTAATAATTATTAATATTATAATGAGAAAACAAGTAGTCTCTATAACTGCATCAGCTTGTGAAAAACTAAAAACAATGGCCATAAGCAATAATTCTAAGGCAATCTATTTTTTCGTTAAAGGTGGTGGATGCAATGGATTCAGTTATCAATTTAAACCCACTAACAAACCTTATGTTAAAGGCGATGAAGTAATAAATCGTCCTGGATATGATTTGTATGTATCTAAGGAAAGTGTTTTGCATTTACTTGGTACAGAAATAGATTGGAAAAAAACCATTATGGGCGAATCATTTCATTTTGAAAACCCCATGGCTGGTGCAAAATGCGGATGTGGGACTTCATTTACTAGCAAATCTACTGTTTAACTCTAGATAATTATTATATCTACCTACGTAGACCTTGTATTATGTTACAAATAATATATTTAACGTGTTGTTTTCGTGTGGTATAATATGTTATTTGTAACAAAATATATATTACAGTGCGAAAGTTTTAGTTAATCAAAAAAAAAACTAATTTTCAAAAGTTTTTTGAGAAATTTGAAAATGGACATGCCCAAAATCCTGAAATCTGAGAAAAACTCTTACAAAAAAAATAAAAAAAAACGACTTCTTTACATGATGCTTTAAATTTTAAATTAAAAAATTTTTTTTCTTTCTACATAAAAAAAAAAATTAAGAGAAAAGAATTTAGGAGCATATTTTTATGTTTCCTATATATAGAAAAATATGGAAACAAAAAAATATGCTCCTAAATTTTTTTGTGAAAAATGTAACTACACAACAAATAAGAAAAGTTGCTGGACGCAACATATAGCCACACGAAAACATAACAAGGAAACACAGGAAACAAAAAAATATGCCCCTAGGATAATGAAGTGTGAAGTGTGTAATATGGAGTTCAAAGGTAGATCAGGATTATGGAAGCATAAAAAAATATGCTTTTTTAAAATTGAGCCAAAAGAAGAAAAAGAAGAAAAAAAAATAGATAATTTGGAAGGAATGAATCAACAAGAATTAATTGATGTAGTGAAAAAAAATATGGAAAAAATAAATGATGTGTTGGATAATCAAAACAAACTTATGGAGACAATAGATAATCAAAATAAAATTATACATAATATGGTTCCAAAAGTGGGAACTACGAACAATTTCAATATTAATGTATTTTTAAATGAGGATTGTAAGAATGCAATTAATATGAGTGATTTTATTAAATCTCTCCAGATAGAAATTGCAGACCTAACTTATACGAATCACAACGGGTTGATCGAAGGTGTTTCGTCGGTTATGGTGAACGGATTGAAACAATTACAATTATGTGAGCGTCCGATTCATTGTACTGATCCAAAACGTGAAACCTTGTATATAAAAGAAAATGATTCATGGGAGAAAGAAGAGAAGAAAGATATAATAAAAAGTGGAATAGATAATGTTGTAAAGAAACAACAGAAAGCGATAAATAAATGGTTAAAAAGCAATCCTAATTGGAAAGATACAGAACAAGGTAAGGCGGAGTATTTGGATTTAGTAAAAACAGTGATGGGCGATGAATTAGATTCAGATGATTCAAAGAATCGCGTGATAAAAACAATAATGAAAGAAACGGTATTAGATAAATCAGAACTATAAAAAATTTTATAGAACTATATATAATGAATGGTGAAAGAATAGGAACGTTAATTATATTGGCAATAGTATGGATGACTTTTGCTGTTTCATTAGTAGGTAAAGAAGATGGATATGCAAATGCAATAGTGCAATCATTATTTTTATTTTATTGGAGTTATATGGGTCATGTATATGCACATAATATTTCATTAGAATACCCTTTAAATATTATAAATACCCATGTAAGTTTGCATCACAGTGAAGTAAAATATGTTCCAAGATGGTTTGAATTAATGATAGAATCTGGAAGTAATTTTATGGGATTTTATATTCTTCATATAGCGCAATCGATTACAGGAATTAAGTTATTTAATTTAAAGCTAATATTATATGCTGCGTTTTTGTATATAGGAGTTCATATATTTTATTATAGTTTAACTGATAACAAGTATCATAAAGTTCATCATGATACATCATTTTATAATTTTAGTCCTGAAATATTCGACATTATATTTAACACACGTAAAAATAATGTAAATTATGATAAAGTTTCACTTATAAATGAAATTATCCCCGCGTTAATATCCTATTACTTGGTTATATACATATTTAAGTTTAGTAAATGATTCTGTGAATTTAAAAAATATAAAGCTAGTCATTGCTGCTTCAAGTAATTTAATTTCTTTATAAGAAAGGATAACAAGAATAGTTAATTTAAGAATATAAGCCATTAGACACATACCAACAAGCAATTTTGGAAGATCGTCTAATAAACTTTGTTTAGTGCATTTAATATTCAATGTTTTTTTAGCTATATTTATAAGTAATTCCATAGTAGCATTACCTTCTAATATATTAACAATACAACCGAAAATCATAGTTTGTATAAACACTAAAAGAACAATAAATGTAATATAAGAAATAACTAAAATATCATTGCAAAATAATAACATAAAACCAGCAATAGAAATTGCTATAGCATGTATAATAAAACAAATTAATAATGTTACTATTGTTTTAATATTCATATAATTTATATCAATATAATAAATTATATAATGAATGTATTCGGTTAATTTAAATAACTTAAATATTATGTTAATATATGAATAAATATTATGTATTAGCAGTTATTATCGGTATTTTATGTAAATTATATGATGATATATATGATAATAATTTATATAAAGATTTAGGTATTTCAAATGAAAATATACCATACTTTAATGAAATTTTAAAATGTTCTTTTGTTCTAGGATACGCGATTGTTACTATGAATTATCCTTTTTTTAGTTTAATTTTTTTATCTATAAATCTTTTTGTGTATTATTTCATTAAAAAAGATGATTTTGGTCCTTATGAAATAAGTGGATGTTTATCTGCTTTTTTTATGTTACCATTTTTAAATTGGAATATACATACAATTAATATTAAAGATTTTATTTTTATGATATATCTTTTAATTCCTTGTTATAATATTGAAACTATAACCAATAATGATAAAAATCCTGAATATAGTTATACTAAATTTTATTTTAGATTAGTTTCTGTTGTTTTTATTATTTTAGGATTATTTCTAAATAAAAAATATTTATTTTTTAGCGAGTCAATAAATATAGCGATGCTTTTTACCATTGGTTATATGGCTACAAGTTGTATATTTCAATATAGTTTATTAAATAACTTAATAAAAGCACCTATAAATGAAAAAAAAATAGTATCTGAAATTAAATAATAAATATCATATTTATCGTCTTTTACGAAGGGTTCGTCCGCGTCTGCCGCCTTTTCGTGTTCTTCTCTTACCTCCAAAAAATTTAAACGAACAGCCACAAGATTTCTTAGACTTACCTGCTTTTCTTTTTTTTCCAGATTTACTAGCTTTTCTTGCTTTTTTCTTTCCTCCACCACTAGAACATGAACCACATCCAGTAATAGCACCTTGAGTGCTACCAAAGAGATGATGTGTTTCGTTGCTATTTAATGTTAAGGGCATATAATCTATAGTATTATTATATTTTTTCCATTGATATAATATCTTTTTTATTAGATATAGTTTTATTAAATACTGTTTTTAAAGGAACCCATTTTGAATGTTGTGTATTAAACGTGCATTCCATAATTTTAGAGGTATTTAAACTAACGTATTTATCATCGTTAATATTTTCAAATTCATCTTCGTCGTCACTTTCTTCTAATGCATCTAAATTTTGGTTTTCTTTAATATTTCTAAATATATTATTCATCATAATACTAGTTTTTAAATCAGGAATAACAGCATATGAATAAAATAATTTAGATTGTTCTTGTAAACAGTAAAGTTCATAAATATCATTTTGAATATTTGCTCTTACTTCAAAGAAGGCTTTAGTATTATTAGATTTTTTATATACAAGACTAAGTGCATTATGAACCTGATTAAGATTTCTAAATTGTATAGCATAAATTTTATAGTTTAAATGAGGAACAATACTAATTAAATCATAAAAATTAGATTTAATTATAGGAAGTCCAAAATAAACATCTTTAGATGTAAAAATTTGTTGATTTAATTCATTTTCAAAAATATATTTTAATAATTTTAATTTTTTATTGAAATTATACAAACTAATATTTTTATTTTTATAATAATAAATATTTTCAATAAAGAAGAATCTATTTTCAATAAATGTTCCATAAAAAATAGTATTTTTTGCTAAATCCGGATGAAAAGAAACGGGTAAAATACAAACATTATTGATAGCATTATTTTTTCCAATTTCCAAAAAAAAACAAACAAAGTCGTTGTTAATATAAGAAAACCAAGCATAATATTTTTTACCTAAAGGTATAGCCATAACAATATTACTATGAACTTTCTTATGTATTGTTTTAACATAAGAAAGTTCGAAGGAAGGGAATCTTTTAATTATTTTATTTTTTATTTGCTGATTCATTATATGATAATATACTAAATATGGCTTTAATATATTTATTATTTGTCTTTGGTATTTAAAAAGTTTTTTAATTGCTCTTTCATGGAAGGCTCATTATTAGTATTAGAAGAAATATCGTGAGTTTTCATTATATTTAAAATTTCTTGGTATTTTTCATTATGTTTATGTAAAACATTATTAGATTTATAAATAGTAAGGGTGTCTTTTAAATAATCAAAAATATAATGAACTGTAAATATAAGTACTACTGATAAAATAATAGTTTGTATAATAGAATAGTACATTTAATATAATATAATATAACTTTGAAAAAATTACAACGTGCTAATATATTTTAAAAATTCTTCAATATCTTCTTGAATAGAAAAATTTTTAATATCTGTATCTTTAGATACAAAATATATTTCATTAATATTATTTTTAAAATATTCAATACAAAAGATTAATGGTGAATTTTTACGTAACATATATTTATCAAGTGTTATTTCTTGTTCGTTATAATAAAAAGGACGTTTATTAGTTTTCTTATATACTTTTTTACTAAAATCGCATAAAAGCGGAGTATTACATAATGTAATTTTTTCAGATACGTCATCAGTAATTTGTAATTTATAAAAAGAATCTTCTTGTAAATTATATATTCCTTCGTTTGAATATATTATTTTCTTTACATCTGTTTTTATTTTATATTTATTAAGCTCTTTATGATTTATTTTTTTTGGAATATTTACAAAATGTATTTCCATATAACATATATAATTCTAAACCATTTAAACCGATTCGTTAAAATGAATATAATGGTGAAAATAATTATTGTAGATAAAACAGGAAAATTAAAAGAATTAAATGTTAGAAATTTAATTGAAGATGAATTATTTAAAAAGTGCGGATATAAAACAAATAATGGGTTTTCAGAGAGAGCGTGCTGGTCTGTTAAAATCGAAGGAGAAAAACATCAAGTTAAATGTTATGCTAAGGAGGAAGGTCGTGCAAATATGGAAAATAAATATGATTTACCACCTCCTATAGATAGTAAATTATATTTTGGAAATATTGCTTTGGTTAAAACAGAGAAAGGAGATAATATTTATGAAGATTTATCTATAGATTTATGGGAAAAAATATATGAAAAATTATTTGGAGGATTTGAAGATTTGGCAGCAACCGCAGCAGAAGATGAAAATGAGATTGATGAATTAGAAAATGTTCCTAAAGAGATGAAAACAAAAAATGGATATTTAAAAGATGGATTTGTAGTAGACTCAAATAGTGATGAAGAGGATGATTACGGTGATGATGATGATGATGATGATAATGATGATGAGTATAGTTGGAATGACGATGGTGCTGATTCTGAGTTAGAATATGAGAAATATGAATATTCAGATGAAGATTAATTAAAAAATTGATTTAAACATTATAATAATAAAAATTTATTATAATGTTTGAAATAACAGATCCAGATAATTTCAGAAAGAATATAATAAATAAACTAAATGGTTTAATTAAAAAAGAAAAGATTTGTATAAATATAGAAAAAGGAATATACAATTATAGTATAAAAGAGGCAACTATTCGTACAGTGGTAAAGAAATGGGAAAATCCATATTTTGTTCAGTTATATGTAGATAGATTACGTAGCGTATATTTAAATTTATATAGACTAGATTCATTGCGTGAACAAGTAATATCAAAGAAGATTAAAGCTCATGAAATAGCATTTATGACGCACCAAGAAATGGATAATGATAAATGGGCTAAACTGATTGAAGAGAAAAGACAACGTGAAAAAAGTAGATTTGATGGTCCTAAAGCAACAACCAGTAGTTTTACTTGTTATAAATGTAAAGGTAATAATTGTACGCATTATCAGCTACAAACAAGGTCAGCGGACGAACCTATGACAACTTTTGTAACTTGTTTAACTTGTGCTTATCGCTGGAAATTCTAAATGTGTAAGTATAAGTATTTAATAAATAAGCGCTCTAAGAAGGAGTGAATGAACGATTATATCTTTACATTGTCCTATCATTTTACATCTATAAACCTTGTGTATTTTATTAAATTTAATATCAGGCGTAGTTAATTGATTTAAATTAATAGAAACACAGCATCTTGAATTATACCATTTTTTAACAGGATTAATATTAGTTAATTCATTGCAGCAAATATTAGATGTAGTAAGAAGTAATAGCCCTAGACTATGTATATAATCTGTTAAAAACATTTTCCGATCAGTTATAGTCCAGTGTATATTAGATTCTTCAAGGTCATATTTTATACTTTCGTAATTGTAGAATTGATATTTTTCTTTAAAAGTATTAATCATTCCAGATGGAATACATTCATATTTAAGTACAAAATCCATATTTCTTGAAGACAACATTTTTAAAATACTTTTTCTAAAGGTTAATAAATTATCTTTATTTATAGTTATTTTATAACCGGGAATAATAATATTACAGTATTCAAAATTTTTATTAGTAGTTAAAAATGACAATAAATCTTTAACTGGAAGATAAGATGCAATAGTTGTAAAGTTGTCGGAACATAAAGTATTCATTTCTTTATAATAAGTTTAATATAAAGAAAAAAATATTTCAATTTTTTTTAAAAATTAGTAATCTGATGGATAGTATTCTAAATCAGTATTAATAAATGGAATAACTTTACATTTGGATATACAATTAATATGTGTTTTACGGTCGTGATTAATTAGACGTACATTATTTTTCCAGGTTCCACAAATATACCATATATTTTTACAATTGGAGAAGCTTTTAATATCATCATTAAATATGCTAATAAAGTTTTTTTTAGTATAATCAGGATTAAAGAGATTCCATTTTGACATTATATAAATATAAATACAAATATAAATATTTACATAATTAAACAATTAAATCTCTCTCGTATAATAATTCTAATTGAAGTGTAAAACCAACATCCATATTATTTAATTTTAAAATCTCTCCGTGTTCATCCAATAATTGTATATTAAGTCGCTTCAAATCTATAGGTCCATTGTAGTTTCGCTTAGAACCTGTGCTACTTCTCATAAAATGTTTGGTGTCTTGAAGACATATTTTAGCTAGAATATGTTTATTAGAGAGATTATTTTTAAGACAAATTGAATTAGTTTCATTAACATTATTTTGAAAATCATTTACACAAAAATAAAAATATCTTCTTGTTCCATCATTAAATATGCCTTCGGATTCAAGAGGAACATTAGCTTCTAATGTATAAGACATTTCACGAAATCCTAATAACCATCCAAGGCTTTTCATTTTATCATTTTCACTGCTGGAAAATGTAATACTTGCGTCACTACTATTCGTAATAGTAGTTTTTAAAGTATTTGAATTTATACTAAATGTAATATTCGCATGTTTTGTATCATTTATAGCGGTTATAATAGTGCTATAATCATAGTTTCCGTCTGCAACTGAGTATGAAATTCCATCAAGTTGATAACTGTGACTATTACATAAATACCATGAATTAGGTAGTTCTATTGAAGTAAGCTGCATAGATACAACATTATTTATTTCACTAGGTATAATATATCTAAAATCAGATGAGGTAGAATTAGTATTTGTATCTTCTCTATAAGAAGAATTTAAATAAAGGTTTCTCGTTTGTAGTTGCCGTCTAATTGAATTTACTGAACCAGGTGCTAAAGGAAGGTGCGAAGATAATGCTGGCGTAGGTTTAGATCTTTGATAACGCTCTTGAATACCATCCGTAATTTCTACTGGAGTATCGTCATTAATTTTAATTTTAAGTTCTTCATTATTTTTTAGAACAAGCTCTAAAATTTGTTCCGGACTAGAAAGTCTTTCAAAATCAGGAATTTTAAGTATATCATTGTATAATAATGTATCTTCCTCTATCTCTGGAAAATAATCTAAATCAAATTCTGTTTTTTTTTCTCTGTATTTATGGATACAATTTATGATAATAAAGGTTTTTTTATAAAAATGATAAATATCAGTGGATACATTAGGTTGGTTTAATAAGGTAATCTTTTTCTTAAGATTTGCTAAATGACTTGTTTGAAATTCATATGGTAGATTTAATAAATGTAAAATATCGTAAAAAGTATAATTTTGAATATTGAAATCTTTTTCCATTTAAAATATATAAATATTAATTAAAATATTATTCTCTGTCTAACAAAAAAATATTAGTTTGTTGTATTATTTTATGACATGGAATGTCGAATTTAGTGCACCAATTAATACATTTTTGAATATTCGTTTGTTTTAACTGTTCTAATTTATCAGTATTTTTAGAATTTTCAAGTAATTGTATTGTATTATTAATACAATCTAATTGTTGTTGTCCTAATACTGCGTTAACTTCTTCTAGTTTTGTAATAAAAATATTAGGTAATTCTAGATCAAGTATATTGGTTATATAGGTGCAGTTTTGGGTTTTTTTAATAATATCCATAAAAATAGGTAATAAAACGCTTTTTGATATATTATCCTTGAATGATTTACATATGACATATCTCTCGGAATTTGCATAGCGACTTGTATTTGGTTTCATTATGAAAATTTTATCATAGAAACAAGATAACATATAAATCATGTCGCATGTAGGTTTATAAAAAATATCAAAAAATTTAATGATAAAAATTCCATTTTTTTTCTGCATTATGATAGCATATAAAATTTGTGCTAAAATAAGCTTACAAGACAATAATTCTTGTTTATTAAAATCTACAGAAAAATCAAATCCACCGTCACCAGTTATAATATTCATTGAACTAACATAATTGTCATAACAAAACTTAAGATTCTCTGATTTTAATAAATCACCGTCTTTACTTTTTCCTGTGATAAGTTGAACGTTTAAATGTCTTTTTAATATTTCATTTTTTTTCCATCCAGGAATATTAGAATCATCATCATTAATTAGAGTCATCCCATGATATGAATCTTTTTTACTAATATTATATTTACTTCTAAGCCAAATAATTGCTTCCATAAATCCTCCAGGTCCTTCTGCTAAATGAAACGTAGATAAAATTTCATTTTCATAATCTTCTAATAAATTTAAATAATGTATTATTTCAATTAATTTATAATATGATCTGGATATAGGCTTTGCTTTTGATACACTACTTTTACAGTCTGGTATTTGTGTATGAATATATTCATATGGATTTACATATTTCTTAATATTATCCCATTCATTTTGAAATTTATCAATATCTTGTTTTGATTTTTTCAAATAAAAAAACATTGTTTTTGATATTATAGGTTTATCTATATATTCATCTTTATCATTATATTGAATATTAAATAGTTTATCTACAATTTTATTTTTATTTATAAAATTAAATGCGAAATAGCTCATAGTATTGTTTATGTTTTATCTTTATATTATTAACTATAATAATAATTCATTTATTATTCCTTTTTTTTTTTAATTAATCTAATCTTTTTTGGCTTTTTAGAAATATTTTTAGTTTTTTTTTGTTTTTCATCTTCTGTAACTTTATCAGTGTTTTCGTCAATGTTAGGAATGTCCTGTTCTACATTTATTTCAGGAATATCTTGATTATCGTCTTTAGTTTTTTCTTGTGCTGTTTCTAATTCTATAACTGGTTCTGGGTCTGTTATTTTAACAAATACAAAATAATTATTAAAGAAGGAAATCTGTTTTTCTTCATTAGTCATATTAAGTGCTGTTCCAACATAAGGACGATTTTTTGGAAGTTTTATATCTTTATACATTTTTTCATGTAATTCCTTAAATCCCCCAATACCAGAAGGTAAGTTAAATTCACTAGCTTCTTCGTTGGTGATGGGTCTAAATCCATTATTTTCCATAACTCGTTTAAAATATTCAAAATTAACAAGATATTCTCGAATAACTTTATTAATAGTTTCTTGATAAACATTTATAGAATAGCCAAGAGATGATTCATCATCATTAAATGATTCACTGGAATAATCCTTAGATATTTCCCATATTTTTTGCTTATTTTTCATAATTGTTAATGTTTTCTTTTTTTTCAAAGCATTAAAAATCCTTTTACCATCGTAACAAGTTCCTATAAAGTATCCTCCAATTTTAGTGCATTCCGAAATATTTTTAACAAAATTATATAAAGTAGTTTTATTTTCAAAGAAATAGTGTAATGCGAACTGACAAGATGATACGGAGAATCCGTTATTTCCTTTACCGTACTGTCTAACAACACCTTCGCCTAGCGATGTATCTTTTGGAATATCTCCGAATATAGATTTTGAAATTACTATATCTTTTTCGTTATAGAATGCGGAACCATTTCGAATATTAACTGAACTATTACCTTGTAAAAACAATGCGTAAGGCATGCGAGGATTATCTTTTCTTAAATTAAGGTATCTAGCACAAGCACCACGTGTTCTGTTTTCTATATTATCTTTTGAAACATCTATTCCAAATACAAACGAAAGTTTAGCATTTATCCATTTTGAAAAATCCCCACCCATACCAACCGCAAAATCAATTAAAGTGTCGCCTGGTTTAGATACTCCTTTTATAAGAGATAATTTAACATATAAATTATGAAAATTTCTCAAAGATTCAGTATAACTAAGACTAGAAAATCTATTGTAATATACGTCGTCATCACTTTCTAATTCTGGAACAGGTTGGTCGCCTTTTAACATATCTTTAGAAATAGGATTATGTATAGAATACCAGTTACTATTTGCTACATGATATGCGTTTCCATATTCTTTTTCTCCTTTTTTAAGCTTGGCTGTTTTATCATATCTGACTCTAATAGGAACCCATTTATAATGATCTTGATTAGTTTTAACATATTTAAATTCAACAATAGTTTCATCGTAAAATACTTCGCCGTCTTCTGTCATCATTTGATATTCTCCTAGAGGGTCTTTTTTAAGTGTAATATAACAAATATGTGTATTTGAATCACTAGGATTTGTTGGATAGAATGGAGCTGGTTTATATTTATCCTGATTATCAACATCACTTCTTAAAGAAGGTATATTGTCTAAGTAAACATCATTGCACGGGTTAATGTATCCATGCTTACTTTCATCAAATCCGCATCGTAGTTGTATAATTTTATATTGATTTAAATCATTATCTCCTGCTAATGCGGTTCCTTCTTTAAAAATAGTATTAATAATATCACCACCATTAGCATTTTTTTTTGTAGTAACCAAGAAATCAATGGTATTAAATTCAGGAGGTTTCCATTTAAATGATAATTCCCATGTGATTTTTTTATTTTTAGAGATTTCACCAGGTTTTGTGCATCCAACACCGTATTCTAAAGGAGTAAATATTAATCCGTCAGTTTCGTATTCATACATACCGTGTTCCATATCATTTAATAATTCTTGACAACCTTTAAATATATCATTTTCTTCAATACCACTTTTAAATTTTTTAGATATTATGGTAAGAGGTGGTTTTTGATTGGAGTTTTGCGCGGATACAAATTGTTTTTTAACTACGTTTTGAAGTAAAGGTAATCTAAAATTATTTGCAACATCTTTAGGTTTAGTAGGAATAAATCCTTTATTTCTAATAGATTCTTTATTAATAAAATATATATCGAAAGCAGCAAATAAATTAATAAATTTTCCATTTTTATTGTGTGTAATATGTTCGCCGTCGAGTAGAGTATTTTTAATAGCAGCATTAGTAGTTTTTGTTCCAGTAAATTGAAAATCCATATTAGTATTAATTAAATATACTAGTCCATTTTCATTAATAAATAATAATTTACGTTCTCCGTCAGCTTTGTCAGTTACAGAATACATTTTTCTAATATTAGGTGCTGCGGTATCTTTTTCCAAAGGTTGTATATTAACCATTTGTAAAGTATATGAAGAAGGTCCGCAAAAATCACTACTTCTTAACCATCTTTTTTGAGGAGAACCGTATAGTAATTCTAGATATTTAGATTTCAAGTGATTTATTTCAGGATAAGAGATAGGATATGGAGTATCTTGTAGTCCAGATAAAATATTTTTAATCAATGTCATTAAACCAGATTGAAGTTTTTCAACATTAGAATCAGAATTTAAAGGATAATCTAAACAATATTGTTTAATAAGTTTATTGTTAAGTTCAATTTCAATTTCAAATGTTTCAGGATTATTAAAAATACCTGATTCATTAATATTATATACAGGAATAGGTTTATTTCTTCTGTCATTAGTACTAGATTTAACGATACTCATATCTATTTTAAAAGGCATAAGAGGGTGAGTGAAAGTAGTCCGATTCATGTATCTAAAAATTTTCTTAGTTTCACCCCATTCTGATATAAGGGATTTAATAATACCACTATTTTTGAATAAGGTGATTTCTTTTTGATACGAAATTCTTAAATTATATTTTTCTACATTAATAGGAAAAATCATTTTTTCTTGATTATCTTTAATGAATGTTTTATTAAC
>MDSZ01079655.1_pt1 | contig 22985 bp, 22 predicted proteins | sample 811201 | NCBI WGS metagenome assembly MDSZ01 (sample SAMN05326647, study PRJNA326480) | marine metagenome | isolation source: seawater | place: Indian Ocean: North | collected 2010 | reverse complement strand
AGCTGGTAAAAGGCATGGAATGATTAAAAGAACTAATTCACAAATTAGAAAACAAAGAGGCACTACTGTACTGTCGAAACAGGATGGAAAAATCGTAAAGTCTTATATGCCTTATAATTTAAGAGGATAAAATGGCTAGAGTAAAAAGAGGTGTAACTAGTAGAGCAAAACATAAAAAAGTTCTTAAAGCAGTTAAGGGCCAATGGGGTAGAAGAAAAAATACTATAAGGGTTGCAAGGCAGGCTATGGAAAAAGCTATGCAGTATTCTTATAGAGATAGAAGAAATAAAAAAAGAGATTTTAAGTCCTTGTGGATACAGAGAATTAATGCTGGAGTGAGATTAGAGGGACTAACTTATTCAAAATTTATTAATGGCCTTGTCAAATCAGGTATTAAAATCGACAGAAAAATACTTGCAGAAATAGCCTATGATAATCCAGAAGCTTTTAAAACTATAGTTAAAAAAGCACAAGCAGCTTTAAATTAATCTTCTCTATTGTTTTTCTGCTGTTAAGAAATATTCTATCAATATGTCTGATATTAAAAAAATTAAAGAAGATTACCTAAATAAATTATCTGACGATTTAAATATAGAAAATGTAAATCAGATAAAGACCGAGTTATTTGGAAAGAATGGTTCAATAACTAATTTGTTCAAAAAACTTGGCTCAATGCAATCTGAAGAACGGAAAAAATTTGCATCGGACTTAAATTTTGCAAAAGATCAACTCCAAAATAAAATTAATTCTAAGATTCAAGAATTGGAAATTAAAGAAATTAATTCTAAGCTTGAAAATGAAAAAATAGATGTAACATTACCTGAGAGGGATATAATTAGGGGAAAAATCCATCCAGTTTCACAAGTTATTGATGAAATATCTTCCATATTTTCGGAAATTGGTTTTAGTGTTGAGGAAGGACCTGATGTGGAAAATGAAAATTATAATTTTACAGCGTTAAATACACCCGACAATCATCCTGCAAGAGATATGCATGACACTTTTTATTTAGATAATAATAAAGAATTGCTATTAAGAACTCATACTTCACCTGTACAAGTCAGAACCATGTTAAAAGGCAAACCTCCTTTTAAAATCATAGCTCCGGGAAGAACATACAGATCAGATAGTGATCAAACACATTCACCAATGTTTCATCAAGTTGAGGGTCTTCATATCGATAAAGATATAAATATGGGACACCTAAAAGGTTGTTTGAACTATTTTATAAAATCATTTTTTGAAGTAGATAAAATTAGAATGAGATTTAGACCAAGTCATTTCCCCTTTACCGAACCATCTGCAGAGGTTGATATTGGTTATGAGCTAAAGGATGGAAAAATAATGATAGGAGAAGGCGACAAGTGGTTGGAAATTTTAGGATGTGGAATGGTGCACCCTAATGTTCTTAAAAATGTAAACGTAAATCCTGATAAGTTTCAAGGTTACGCTTTTGGTATTGGAATAGATAGACTCGGAATGTTGAAATATGGAATAAATGATCTTAGAGCATTTTTTGAAACTGACTATAGATGGCTTAGTCATTTTGGTTTCGATCCATTAGATGTCCCATCAAATTATAGAGGCCTTAGCAGATGAAATTGACAATTGGTTGGCTCAAGGATCATTTAAATACAAAGTACAATGATAATCAAATAATTGAAAAGTTAACAGATATTGGACTAGAAGTTGAAAGTTTTGACAAAGTAAGTAATGATTTAGAAAGTTTTAAGGTCGCAAGAATAATAGATACCGAGCAACATCCAAATGCTGATAGATTAAGAGTATGTGATGTTGATATAGGAGAACAAAAAACAGTTAAAGTTGTATGTGGTGCGCCAAATGCCAAAAAAGATCTTTTAACTGTTTACGCTAGTCCTGGCGCAATAATTCCAAAAAATAAAATGAAACTTTCTATAAGTAAAATCAGAGGTGTAACATCTTACGGAATGTTATGCTCTGAATCAGAATTAAATTTATCTAACGAAAGCGAGGGAATAACAGAACTTAAATCAACCAAGTACTCTGATAAAATTGGAAAAAATTTTTTTAAAAACAAAACTGAGAAAATTGTTGATTTATCAATAACTCCCAATCGACCTGACTGTTTAGGTGTTAGAGGTATAGCAAGAGATCTTGCTGCTGCAGGAGCTGGAAAATTAAAAACTATATATAACAAAAATATAAAGAAATATGGATCTCAAAATATCAAGGTTTCAATTACAAAAGATAAAAATCTAGGCTGTACAATATTTGGAAGCTGTTTAATTAAAGACGTTAAAAATACAGAAAGTCCAAGATGGCTTAAAGATAAAATAGAGTCCCTTGGCCAAAAACCAATATCTGCAATCGTCGACATAACAAACTATGTGATGTTAGATTTAAATAGACCACTTCATGCTTATGATGCAGATAAAATTGATAAAGAAATTATTGTAAGAAATTCAAGAAAAGGCGAAGCCTTTAAAGCACTTGATAATAAAGAATATAAATTGGAAGATGATATGTGTGTTATATCAGACAAATCTGGTGTTTTAGGTTTAGGAGGAATAATTGGAGGTACACGTTCTGGTACTGACTTTAACACAAAAAATGTTTTTTTAGAATCTGCATATTTCTCACCAAGATCTGTAAGAAAAACTTCAAAAATCTTAAACTTAGATACTGATGCTAAATTTAGGTTTGAAAGAGGGATAGATCCAAATTCCATACATTTAGGACTTTCAAAAGCTGCAAATTTAATTACTGAAATCTGTGGAGGAAAAATTAGTAAGTTTAATATTCAAAAAACTGCCTCAGAAAAAATAAATAAAATTAAATTTAATATTTCGATGTTTGAAAAAATTACAGGTTTTAAAGTTAAAGCTAAACAAATTATTAAAATTTTAAATGATCTTGGTTTTAAAATTTCAAAGAAGAAAACAATTTTAGAATTAAAAATTCCGTCATGGAGACCAGATGTAACTCAACCAATTGATATAGTCGAAGAAATAGTAAGAATTAAAGGTTATAATAATATTGAAACTTTAGAACCAAAAAAAAATAGAGTCAAGGATACTTTAAATAAGCAACAAAAACTTTTCCATTTCCTTCAACGTTCAGTGGCATCTAAAGGGTATTACGAGACTGTTACTTGGTCATTTACCGACTCAAAAATAAATAAGCTTTTTAGAGAAAATTATAATGAAACTAAAATAGTTAATCCAATTAGTTCAGACTTAGATGTTTTAAGAAATTCTATTTTTCCAAATTTAATGTTTTATCTTAAGAAAAATCTAGATAGGGGATTTAAAGATATTTCATTGTTTGAAATTGGTCCAATTTTTTATGGTAATCAGCCAGGAGAGCAACAGACAGCTATAGGAGCAATAAAATCAGGAAAAATCTCTAGGCTTAACTGGAATGAAAAAGAGAGACTTGTTGATGTTTTTGATGCAAAAAAAGATTTAATTCAAACATTGATTGAAGCTGGATATGATAAGAACAGTTTTTTTATAAGAGATAAATCTCCGTCATATTATCATCCAGGAAAGTCAGGTTCAGTATATTTAGATAAAGATGATATTGAGCCAATTGCTTTTTTTGGTGAAATACATCCAAATATTCTAAAAAAACTTGATATAAAAACCGAAGCATTAGTATGCTTTGAGATTTATTTAGAGTATTTAAATGAGAATGAATTTAAACTTAAAGATCAAAAATCTAATTTTGAATACTCGGATTATCAAAAATCAGAAAGAGATTTTGCTTTTGTTGTTGATAAAAGTTTTAAAGCACAAGAATTAATAGAAATTATTTCATCTATTGATAAAGATTTAATTAGGTCAATTAAAATATTTGACATTTATGAAGGTGAAAATATTCCATCAAATAAAAAATCTATTGCTTTAAATATTACAATACAGTCTAAAGATAGAACATTGACAGACCAAGATTTGGATAAAATTAATCAATTAATAATTTCTACAGTTGAAAAAAAATCTGGCGCAAAAATAAGATCCTAAAATGTCCAGAATTAATAATATAAGAAATTTTGCAATAATAGCTCATATTGATCATGGTAAATCAACTATAGCAGACAGAATAATTCACAGATGTGGTGGATTAACGGATAGAGAAATGAAAGCCCAAGTTCTTGACTCTATGGACATAGAGCGAGAAAGAGGAATTACAATTAAAGCACAGACAGTTAAATTAAACTATACAGCTAAAAATGGAAAAAAATATATTTTAAATATTATTGATACACCTGGACATGTCGATTTCAGTTATGAAGTGAGTCGTTCTTTATACGCTTGTGAAGGATCAATACTTATAGTTGATAGTACACAGGGTGTTGAAGCACAAACTTTAGCTAATGTTTACCAAGCTCTAGACATAAATCATGAAATTATACCAGTTTTAAATAAAATTGATTTACCTGCATCTGATCTAAATAGAACTAACAAACAAATCGAGGAAGTAATTGGTATTGATACATCCGAGTCAATTCCTTGTTCTGGAAAAACTGGTGAGGGCATAGAGGATATCTTAGAACAAATAATTAAGGTACTACCAGGCCCAGAAGGTGAGAAGAATGAAAAATTAAAATGTCTATTAGTAGATAGCTGGTATGATTCATATTTAGGAGTTGTAATCTTGGTGAGGGTTATTAATGGGACTATTTCAAAAAACATGAAAATAAAAATGATGTCTACAAATCGAGAATATTTTGTAGAAAAAGTTGGAATATTTACACCTAAAACAAAAGATATAAATCAATTGAGCGCAGGAGAAATAGGTTTTATTACAACGGGCATAAAAGTTTTGTCTGAAACAAAAGTAGGAGATACAATATGTGATGCGCTTAACCCTCTTAATGACACACTTCCTGGATTTAAACCAAGTAAACCTGTAGTTTTCTGTGGACTATTTCCAGTAGATAGCTCAGAGTACCAAAAATTGAAAGATGGCTTAGCTAAGCTTCAACTAAACGATGCAAGTTTTTCTTACGAACCTGAAGCTTCTTCAGCACTTGGACTTGGATTCAGATGTGGATTTCTTGGCTTGCTTCATCTTGAAATAGTAACTGAAAGATTAGAAAGGGAGTTTGATATTAATCTTTTAACTACAACTCCAGGGGTGGTATATAAAATTCATATGAATGATGGAGAAATTAGAGATTTACAAAATCCTTCAAGTTTACCTGACCCAACATTAATAAATTATATTGAGGAACCATGGATAAAGGCCACAATAATAACACCTGATGAATATTTGGGTTCTATAATCAAAATTTGTCAGAACAAAAGAGGTGTTCAAACTAATTTAAGTTATTCAGGAAATAGAGCAGTAATTAACTACGAACTTCCTCTTAATGAAGTAGTTTTTGATTTTAACGATAGGTTAAAATCAATGACAAGTGGATATGCAAGTTTTGACTATGAGATTATAGAGCATCGCGAGGGAGATCTAGTAAAAATGGGTATATTGGTTAATTCAGAGCCTGTTGATGCTTTAGCTATGATGATACACAAAGATTTTGCTCAGACAACAGGTCGTGATGTTTGCGAAAAATTAAAAGATTTAATTCCAAGACACAATTTTATGATACCGATACAGGCAGCTATTGGAGGGAAAATTATTGCCAGAGAAACCATCAAAGGCTTTAAAAAAGATGTTCTTACAAAAATCCATGGTGGAGGAGCACTTGATAGGAAAAGAAAATTATTAGAGAAACAAAAAAAAGGAAAAGCAAAAGCAAAACAATTTGGAAAAGTTGAAATTCCCCAAGAGGCTTTTATTGGAGTTTTAAAGATAAATAAAGAAAAATGAAATTTTTATTAATTATTCTTATAGTAATAAATTTAATTTTATTTTTTTTACTTAAAAGAAAAGAATTAAAATCCTTTTTTATTAAACAAAAAATAGAAAAAATAGATATTTCTAATATTCATAAAAGTTTCTTGTTAATCAAACATAGTAAAAATTTATATGGTCCAAAAGATGATGCCTTAATCAAAAGTTTCAATATTTCTCCTAATAATAAAATTATTGGTATGACTTCTGATTATGAGGCTTGGATTATATCGACACTTAGCAAATTCTCAAACTCAATATTTGAATTTGGTACATGTAGTGGAAAAACAACATTCCTGATGGCTCTTAACTCACCAAAAAATTCAAAAATTATTTCTTTAACTTTAAAATCAGAGCAAATTTCATTAATTGAAAAAAATTCAAATGATAATAAAATAGCTCATAGAAACGCAATTTCTGAGAGTATATATGAAAAGTTTTTATTTTCTGGACATGAGGTTGAAAACAAGATTACAGTACTATTTGAAAATAGTCTAAATTTTAACGAACAAAAATTTCTTGAAAAATTCGATTTAATTTTTATCGATGGTGGACATACATATTCTATTGTTAAGAATGATACCGAAAAGGCTCTCAAAATGATAAAAAAAAATGGAATTATTCTTTGGCATGATTATGTGCCTGGTAAAACTTCATCAAAAGATATTGTTAGATATCTAGAGGAGTTTTCAAAAAAAAATAAATTATACAATATAAGAAATACATCACTATGTTATTTTAAAAAATAAATTTTTATGGAGATGTGTGAGAGTGGTTTAATCAGCACGCTTGGAAAGTGTGTGTACCTGTAAAAGGGTACCGTGGGTTCGAATCCCACCGTCTCCGCCAAAATTACGGTCAAAAAATGCATTATTTATGAATAATAAAAAAAATAGAAAAAAATATAAAAAAACATCGAAAAAGTCTTGATTAACAAGGTTTATTTAATGTTAATGTTACCTACGATTTTATTAAAAATTTTAAAGGTGATATAAAATTTTTTTCCTAAAAAAAAAAATAGATGACAAAAAACGAAAAAACATACCAAGCTGACTCCATAAAGGTTTTAAAAGGTTTAGAGGCAGTTAGAAAAAGACCTGGAATGTATATAGGTGATACAGACGATGGTACAGGTCTGCACCACATGGTATATGAGGTGATTGATAATTCAATAGATGAAGCCTTAGCAGGTTTTTGTAAAAATATTTCTATTGATATTAATCAAGATGGTTCGATAACTGTAAAAGATGATGGAAGAGGAATTCCAGTAGATATTCACAAAGGAGAAAAAAAGTCTGCTGCGGAAGTAATTATGACACAATTACATGCAGGTGGAAAATTCGACCATGACTCTTATAAAGTTTCAGGGGGATTACATGGTGTTGGTGTTTCAGTTGTAAATGCACTTTCTGAGAGGTTAGAATTAACAATTAATAGAGATAACAAAAAATATTATATAGAATTCAGAAATGGCGACTCACAATCTTCTTTAAAGCAAATTGGAAAATCAAAAATTTCAGGAACAGAAATTAAATTCTTACCTTCTAAAAAAATATTTTCATCTACAAAATTTAGCTTTTCTATACTTCAAAAAAGAATTAGAGAATTAGCTTTTCTAAACAAAGGTATAAAAATTTCACTTAATGATTTAACACAAAAAAAGATTAAAAATTTAGAATTTAAGTATGATGGTGGTATTGTAGAATTCGTAGAATTTCTTGATGAAAAAAGAGAAAAGCTTAAAAATAAAAATGATAACGACTTATTTAAAAAACCAATTTATATAGAAGGTTTCAAAAATCAAGTAGACATACAATGCTCACTCAAATGGAATGCGGGATACAATGAAGATGTTTACCCTTATACAAACAATATCTTTCAAAAGGATGGTGGAACTCATCTTCTTGGATTTAGAAGTGCACTTACTAGAGTAATTAATAAATACGCAAATGAACAAAATCTACTGAAGAAAAATAAAGTTAGTTTATCAGGGGATGATGTTAAAGAAGGGTTAACTTGTGTTCTTTCTATTAAAATACCTGATCCAAAATTTTCATCTCAGACAAAAGATAAATTAGTATCCTCAGAGGTGAGAAATATTGTTGAAAGTATAGTAAACGAAAAACTTTCAATCTGGTTTGATCAAAATCCATCAATTTCAAAGATTATTCTAACAAAAATAATTCAAGCAGCTGTAGCAAGAGATGTTGCAAGAAAAGCTAGAGAAAATGTTAGAAGAAAAGGGGCATTAGAATTAACAGGATTACCCGGAAAATTAGCTGATTGTCAAAACTCAAAACAAGATGGAACCGAGTTATTTATTGTAGAGGGGGACTCAGCAGGAGGTTCAGCAAAACAAGGCAGAAATCGCGAGTTCCAGGCAGTTTTACCATTAAGAGGCAAGATATTAAATACCTTTACTGAGCTTAACGGATCGAAAAAAAATGGCAGCTCTACTGATTTAAGAACAAAAACTTTGTCAAAAATGATCTCTTCAAATGAAATAGTAACTTTAATTAATGCTTTAGGCTTAGATCCTAAGGATGAACAAATTGATCCTCAAAAAGATCTCAGATATGGGAAAATAATTATAATGACTGATGCTGATGTTGATGGTTCTCATATAAGAGCTTTGCTATTAACTTTTTTCAATAATAAACCATTTGATGAACTGATAAAGCAAGGTCATGTCTATTTGGCTCAACCGCCTTTATTTAAAATAAATAAAGGATCTAAAGGAATTTATATAAAAGATGAAAAGGAACTCGAATATTATATTCTCAAAAATTTAAAAGATATTAAAAAATTGAAAAAAGGATCTAAGGAATACGATAAAATTTTAGAAAATGAAAAATCAAAATTAAATATTCAGAGATTTAAAGGTCTAGGTGAAATGAATCCAGAAGAACTCTGGAGCACTACGTTAAATCCAGAGACTAGAACTTTGCTCAAGGTAGAGTATTCAAAAAATTTGCAAAAAGATCAAAATTTAATACAAACTTTGATGGGGAGTGATGTTTCTTCAAGAAAAGATTTTATTGTGGATAACGCAATAAATGTGTCAAATTTAGATATATAAATGGATTTTTCACAAAATTCTGAAACTTATTCTTTGAATAGATCAACCTATATAAATTTAAGATGGATAGGTATCATTGGTCAATTGTTAACAATAAACTCAGTTCAGTTTATATTTAATTTTGATTTTTATTATGTAATTGCAAATTTAATTGTTTTGATTGGAGTACTTAGTAATTTATTTTTAATTTATTTTCATAAAAAAACTCAACTATCTAACAAGTCTGCATTTAGTTATTTATTCATAGATATAGTTCAATTATCAGCACTGCTATATTTGACAGGTGGAGTTCTAAATCCTTTTTCAATTTTCTTGTTAATACCAAGTGTATTTGCATCTTCTAGTCTTGGAATTAAAACTAACTTGATGTTAATTTTTATAACTGCTTTATCAATTATTTTTCTTACTTTTTATTCATTTGAATTACCAAGTCCATTGAATGAATTTAAAGTTAGTAATTATTATTATTATTCTATACCACTATCTTTAATAATTGCGCTTATTTTTTTAAATTATTTTGCTTTAAGTTTTGGAAAAGAGTCTAGTTTAAGGAAAGAGGCTTTGGATAAAATTCAAGAAGTTATATCTAAAGAACATGAATTAGTTTCTTTAGGTGGACAAGCTGCAGCAGCAGCACATTCACTGGGTACACCTCTATCAACTATTAAAATCATTGCACATGATTTATTTGATCAATTTAAAAAAAATAAAGAAGTTAATAAAGATTTAGAATTATTAGTTAGTCAGGTTGATAGATGTAATGAAATATTAAAAAGATTAACTCTAAACCCTGTAGTAGAGGATGATTTTATAGATAAAGATTTAAGTTTTTTAGAATATATCAAGGAAATAGTAAGCTCATTTAAAGAAATATCAGAAAAAAATTTTAATATAGATATATCGCAAAATTCAAATTCATTTGAAATAAGAAAATCAATTGAAATAGTCTATGGTCTGAGAAATTTTATAGGTAATGCAAATAAATTTGCCAAGAACAACATTTATATTGCTATAAAAAGTGATAGTGAAAAATCTGAGATAACAATTGAAGATGATGGTTTGGGTTTTTCAAAAGATATTTTAAAAAAAATTGGAGAACCTTATATTAAATCCATAAGACCAAAAGACGAAAATAAAGCTGGCCTAGGATTAGGAATTTTTATTGGAAAAACACTGTTAGAAAAAAACCTTGCAAAGATTATTTTCAGAAACTCTGAGACAAGAGGTGGTGCAGAGGTTAAAATAGAGTGGGCTAATAAAGATTTAAAAGATATTTAATGTAATTTTTTTTATTTTCAAATAAACTGCTAAGTTGCTCGATCATTACATCACCTAATTCTTGAACATCAGAAATTTTTATAGCTTTTTTATAATATCTTGAAACATCGTGGCCTATACCAATTGCTAATATTTCTATGTCAGTTTTATTTTCAATAAATTTTACTGTTTTTTTTAAATGTTTTTCAAGAAAATCTCCTGAATTTACAGACAGGGTTGAATCATCAACTGGGGCTCCATCGGAAATTACCATTAGAATTTTTCTTTCTTCTTTCCTTTTTCTTAATCTGTTATAAGACCATGTAATAGCTTCACCATCAATATTTTCTTTCAATAAACCTTCTTTAAGCATTAATCCTAAATTTTTTTTTGATTGTCTCCAATGGGTATCAGCTGATTTATAAATAATATGTCTTAAATCATTTAGTCTCCCTGGATTTTTAGACTTACCACTTTTATTCCACTCTTCTCGACTTTTACCACCTTTCCAGTTTTTTGTTGTAAAACCCAAAATTTCAACTTTTACAGAACACCTTTCTAACGTTCTAGACAAAATATCTGCACACAAAGCTGCAATTGTAATAGGTCTCCCTCTCATGGAACCTGAATTATCAATTAGTAAAGTTACAACTGTATCTTTAAAATCTAAATCTTTTTCTCTTTTAAATGAAAGGGAATTATACGGATCAATAATAATTCTTGGTAGTTTTGAGCTATCTAAAAGTCCTTCTTCTAAATCAAATTCCCAAGCTCTATTTTGTTTTGCTAAAAGTTGTCTTTGCAATTTATTTGCTAGTTTGGTAATTAAATCTTGAAAGCTTATTAATTGTTGGTCTAAACTTTTTCTAAGCTTTAAAATTTCTTCTGATGACTCTATATTTTCTGCCTTCTCAATTTCGTCAAATTGTGTTGTAAAAATTTTATAATCTTTACTAGTGTAATTATTATTTTGTTTTTGAATAACACTCTCGTTATTTTGTTCTTCACTTATAGAGTCGAATAATTGCTCGTCTAATCTAAATTCATTACTATCATCATATGAACCATCTATTCCATTTTGTTCATCATCTTCTTTAGAATTTTCATTATTATCCTCAGATTTTGAGTCTTGGTTTTGATTATCATCTTTATTATCTTGCTTGTTTTCATCGTCATTTTTTTCCTTTTTATCCTCTTCATCTTGAAAAATTCCCATTTCTTCGAGAATTTCTGAAAACTTTGAATTATAAATTTGTTGATTTTCAATGTTATCTTTAAGAAATTTTAAATCTTTTGAAAAAGCTTTGTCTAAATCTTTTTTCCAAAATTGAAGTATTTTTTGTGAAATTGGATTTAACTCTATATTCATGAAATTGGAAAGCAAATATAACTCGAACGCCTCAGAAATATCAACGTCTTCTTTAGAATTAAGTTGATCTTTTCTTTTTAATTTAATTTTTTGTGTATAACTATTTTGAAGATTTTTTTTAATTCCTTTGAGCATTTCAGATCCTAGCATTTCATATCTAACTTTTTCAGAAATATCATATAGGACCTTTGATTTGTTATCTGGTAAATTTTTTTTATAAATATCTAAATTACAGAATTTTCTTTTTAAAGCTTCTGAGTCAGTTTCAGCTCTATATTTTATAAAATCGTTTTTAGTTTCTAGATTATCAAGCTCAAAGAAATTAAAATTATCAGAACTTTTATTTTTTTTTATTTCAAATTTAAAATCTTCGGAAATTACTTTTACAGTTGAAACTAAAGCTTGTTTAAACTTTTCCTTTAGGTCTTTTTCTTTGTCCATTTATATTTGAATATTAATCATGGATTCTGGCAGATCTTCTCCAAAACATCTTTGATAGTATTCAGCTATAGTACTTTTTTCCACCTCATCACACTTATTTAAAAATGTCACTCTAAATGCGTACCCAGTATCTTTGAAAATTTCGGAATTTTCTGCCCAATGCAGAACTGTTCTAGGACTCATAACTGTAGATATATCTCCCGACATAAAACCTTTTCTTGTAAGACTTGCTACTTTAATCATGTTGGCTACTTTTTCTTTCCCTTTTGTGTTATTTAAATTTTTATTTTTACCTAAAACAATCTCCATTTCTTTATCAAGGGTAAGATAGTTAAGAGTGGTAACAATATTCCATCTATCCATTTGTCCTTGATTAATTTGTTGAGTGCCGTGATATAGTCCAGTTGTATCACCAAGTCCTACAGTATTAGAAGTTGCAAAAAGTCTAAAAAATTTATTTTGTTTTATGACTTTATTTTTGTCTAGAAGTGTAAAATTTCCTTCAGCTTCTAATACTCTTTGTATAACAAACATTACATCTGGACGACCTGCATCGTATTCGTCAAATACTAAAGCAACAGGATTTTGTATCGACCATGGAAGGATTCCTTCTTTAAATTCAGTAACTTGCTTCCCTTCTTTAATTACGATTGAATCCTTTCCAATTAAATCAATTCTGCTTACATGACTATCCAAATTAATTCTTATACAGGGCCAGTTAAGTCTCGCAGCAACTTGTTCGATGTGTGTTGATTTACCTGTTCCGTGGTACCCTTGAACAAGAACCCTTTTGTTAAATGCAAATCCAGATAAAATAGCTAATGTGGTATCCTTATCAAATTTATAGTTTTTGTCTATTTCTGGAACATATTCAGATTTTTTTGAAAAAGCATCGATTTCCATATCGCTATCAAAACCAAAAGTTTGCTTTATAGAAATTTTTATATCAGGATTATATGTAATATTTTCTGTCAATTTTTTTCCTTATATGTATTTTTTAATTGGGTATATGCTAGAGTAATTACTTTAAGCTTATCCTCAAAATTTTTATTGCCTGCATTCATATCAGGATGGAATTTTTTGACAAGTTTTTTAAACTTCTCATGAATTTTTTCCCATTTTAAACCTACCGAAACACCCAAAATACTGAAGGCTTTAATGTCATTACTATTGAATTTAAATTTATTCATATAATTAAACTCACAGTTAAACTTTCCAAATTCATCTTTTAGGGTATTATTCCATAAAACTTTGAAAAAATTGTCAGAAGAACCGAAGCTTTGTGTAGGTTTATGCCACGTCATATCAGATCTGAGAAATTCAACAACTTGTGCGTCACTCATTCCTGAAAAATAATTCCAATTTTTATTAAATTCCTTAACATGCTTGAGACACAAAAGTCGATAATTTTTGCTATTATCTCTCTCTTTTGGTGCTTTATATAATCCTTCTGCATCACAATTATTCCAATCGCATATATTTTTCATAGTGTATATTATCTTTTATAATGGAAATTAATCAACTTTCAAAAATAATAAAAAAAAAATGTTTTGATGATGAACTCATAGAAAATTTAGAAATAATAGACAATTCATATTTACATAAAGGTCATAAAGGGAATTTGGAGGGGAAATTTCATATAAAGTTATTAATTTCTTCTAATAGATTAAAAAAAATAAATAGATTAGAGGCAAATAAGAAAATTTATAAGTTATTAGATAATGAAATTAAACTATATATACACTCAATACAAATTGAGTTTATTTGAGTTCTGAAAGTAAAAACTTTTTTATATCATATAAACTAAAATTATAGTTTAATTTAATATTACCAAAATTTTCTACTAAAATTAAATTAATTTTGTCAGAATTATTTTTTTTATCACTCTTCATATATTTTATAATTTTATCAATATCTTTTTTTTTAAATAATTTTTTAAATTTTTTATTTAAATTGATTTGATTTATATGGTTATTAATTAAATCAAAATTTTTTTTTGTTAGGATTTTTAATTTTTTACTATAATTGATAGCTCTTTTTATTCCTAAAATTACTGCCTCTCCATGATTTAGAACTTTAGAAAATTTCAAAGTTGCTTCAAATGAATGACCAAAGGTATGACCTAAATTTAAAACTTTTCTAATGTTCTTTTCTTTTTCATCTTTCTCAACTACCCTTTTTTTTAAACTACAACTATTAAAAATTGCTTTTTCAATTATATTTTTTTTTAAAGATAAAATTGAAAATAAATTTTTGTCTAAAAAAATAAACTTTGATTTACTATCTATAATTGCACTCTTAAGGATTTCTGCGTAGCCACAAACTAATTCTCTTTTGGGAAGCGATTTTAATAAATCGGTATCAGATATAACTATTTCTGGTTGATAAAAGCTTCCAACTAGATTTTTTCCATAATTATTATTTATTCCAGTTTTGCCTCCTATTGAAGAATCTACCTGTGCAAGTAACGTTGTTGGTATATTAATAAACTTTAGACCTCTTTTGTAAGTACTTGCTGCAAATCCACTTAAATCGCCAGTAATACCACCGCCAAAAGAGATTATACAATCATCTCTATTAAAGTTTTTTTGAAATAAAATAGAATGAATTTTATTTACATTACTAAGAGATTTATTTTTTTCGTTAGCTTTAAAATATAATAAAAATTTCTGTTTTATCTTTAAATTACTTATAAGAATTTTTCTAAATTTTGTCGGTATATTTTTATCAATTATGATAAGTGCTTTTTTAAATTTTATTTTTTTTTTGGTAAAAATTTTAGAACAATTTTTTAATATATTTGATCCTATAAATATACTATAGTTTTTTGATTTAATATTTATTTTGATTTCCATTTTTTTTGTAATTCTCTAATATTAAATTTACAATTTCCGATTTACTCAATTTATCACAATTTACTCTAAAATCAGATTTTAAATAAATCTTTGATCTATCCCTAATGAGCTTATTTAGTCTATTTCGATCTAATTTAATAGCTAACGGGCGTTTTTTATTTTTTTTAATTCTGTTTATGATTGTATCACTCTTCCAATCTAACCAAAAAGTTAAGGATTGTTTTAAACAGAAGTTTCTAATTCTTGGATTTATAAAACCTCCACCACCTAGAGAGATAATTTTTCTATATTTTTTTAGATAATATATTGATATTTTTTGCTCTAAAGATCTAAATTTTTTTTCACCGAACTTATCAAATATTTCAGATATTGTCATTTTTTCAACTTCTTCGATTTTCTGATCAATATCTATCAGTTGGCGATCTGTTTTTTTTGACAATATCTTTCCTATCAGGGATTTTCCTGATCCCATCATACCAACTAAAACAATGTTTTTATTTGATTTCATATTTTCTTATATTGAAAAAACACAAATATGTCTTATTTTGAAATTATTTAAGTTATATGCAATTTACAAAAAATACAAGCAACAGCAAATCAAGTAGTATTGTGAAGATACTTATGAAATTAGCTTTCATAATATTAATTGTCTTTTTTGTAATAGTTTTAATTGGTAAGATCGATTTTCCAGCACCAAATAAAAAAATCCAGAAAATTATACCAAATGAAAACTTCAAAAAAATTCAATAACTTTATATCATTTCTCTGGTTAATTTATTTAGCCTTTTTTTTAACGAAAACATTTGCAAATGAACCAATTGATATTTGGAATATTGAGAAAAAATCTGATCAATCAGAACAAGAATTAGAACCAGTGGAAAAGAACGATATAAGTCAAATTAAAGTGGATGGAATTAAGATTGAAGGTGATAAAAAAATTACAGTAGATCAAAATTTAAATAGTAAAAAAATTAAACTTGCGGGCTTATATGATCCTGCCGAAAATGGTTTATCTATAGAGATGTGGATAAACAGTGATGGAAATCAAATCAAATATTATTTGGATAAAATTCAAGATAAAGAATTATCAAAATTTCCAGAAAAAATTTTAGATGTAGTGCTTTTTACAAATTCTTACATACCCAAAAATAATATTACCTCAGAAGAATTTTTGAATTATAAGTACAATTACCTTATTAAAAAAAAAGATTTTGATTTAATAAAAGAATTCATTAAAAAAAATCCTGATATAGAAAACAAAGATAAAATTATTAAGTTTTATGTTGATCACTACTTATCAATTAATAATTTAGATGGTGCCTGTGATATATTTGATTTAACAAATAATTATACAGATGAGTATTTAAGTTATTTTAATATTTATTGTTTAATATCAAAAGGTAAAAAAGAACAGGCACAACTTTTATTTGATATAATTTCAGAATTTTCGGCTATTAATAAATTTTTTTCAAATAAGTTTGGTATCCTTATGGGTTACGAAACTAAAGATGATTCAATATCTGATGAAAATACTCTTTTTTTTCATTTATCTCATATAACAATTGAAGAATTTAATTATCAACCTTCAATGGAAACTCCAAAATTTATATGGACTTACTTGCTAAGTGCTAATTTATTAAAAAAAGCAGACAAAATTAATATAGAAAATATAGAGGAGATAAAATTATTCGAAAAGGCAACCAATGAGGAAATTTATAAAGAAAAAGAATTATTGAATTTATACCAAAAATTTGAATTTAATTTAAATCAACTTTTAAATGCTGAGGAAGTATATAAAAATTTGCCGGATTATGAGGGAAGAGCTCTCTTGTACCAAAGATATTTACTTTCAGTCGATATAGAAAAAAGGCTAGATTTAGTTTCAAAGCTATTTGAATCTTTTAAAAAATCAGAAATAGAGAAAGCTTTTAATAATGAGCTTTCAAATATTTTGAAATCTATAAAAGATCAAGATGTTCCCTCAAATTATACAAATTTTTACGCTTCCAATTTAGAACCTAAGAAGACAGAGCAATCAAAAATTAAATATAATAACAAAATAATTCATCAATCTAAATTAATTAACTACTTTTTGAACAGAACAAGTCTCACTAAAACAGAGGAAGATGTAAATAATTTATTAAAAAAGATTAAAAAAAACAAAAAGTATATTTATTCAACAAAGGATATTATTCTTTTAGAATCTTTAAAGTCAGATGGTATAAAAATAGATAAAAAATTTAAAAATCTTTATGAATTTGAAACAAGTGTTCCAGCTGAAATTAATTCGATGATTATAAATGGTGAAACTGGCCTAGTTCTTTTAAGATTAATTGATATTATAGGAGAAGATAAAGTTGAGGAAATAGACATAGAATCTATAAGTTTTATAGCAAGTATAATGAATAATTTAAAAATTATTAATCTTAGAAATGAACTTTTAGTCAAAGTTCTTCCTAAAAAAGGATAATATAATGACACTAAGAAAAATTATCACAGAACCTAATAGAATTTTAAGACAAAAATCTTTAAATGTTAAATCTGTAGGAAAAGAAGAACAAGAGTTGATGGATGATATGTTGGAAACCATGTATCATGCAAATGGTATAGGTTTAGCTGCAATTCAAATTGGCATCCCAAAAAGAATAATTGTAATGGATATTTCAAAAAAAGAGGAGGAAAAAAATCCAATGTTTTTTGTAAATCCTGTTGTTAAAAATAAAAATCCGCAATTATCAATTTACGAGGAAGGATGCTTATCAGTACCAAATTACTTTGCAGAAGTAGAAAGGCCAAAAAAATGTGACGTAGAATATTTAGATTACAATGGAAATAAACAACTCTTGAAGGCGGAAGGATTATTTGCAACATGTATTCAACACGAAATGGATCATTTGGAAGGAATATTATTTATTGATTATTTATCTAAACTTAAAAAAACAATGATTATCAAAAAACTATCTAAACAAAAAGTTAAGCCAGATAGAATTATTGTTTAAAGAATGCAAAAAAAAATAGCTTTTCTTGGAACTCCTGAATTTGCAGTACCTACCTTAAAGTCTATGCATGATAAAGGATTTAAAATTTCATGTGCATTTAGTCAGCCCCCAAGAAAGTCAAATAGAGGACAGAAAATAAATAAGTCTCCAGTTCAGATTTTATGTGAACATCTTGGAATACCAATTAAAACTCCAAATAAAATTGATGAAGAAGCTGGTTTTATAAAATCACTTAACTTAGACTTAGCAATAGTTGTAGCTTACGGGCAAATATTATCTAAAGATATATTAAAACTTAGTAAAAATGGTTTTATAAACATTCATGCATCATTATTACCTAAATGGAGAGGTGCTGCACCTATACAAAGATCTTTAATCAATATGGATAAAATAACTGGTATTAGTATAATGAAAATTAATGATAAACTTGATGAGGGACCAATTTGCAACACTTATAAAATAAACATAAATGAAAATGAAAATACTAGAAGTTTATCCAAAAAACTCTCAAAATTGGCATCGGAAAAAATAATAGAAAATATTCAAAAAATATTAAATGAAGAAATAAGTTTTAAAGAACAAGATAATTCAAGAGCAACATATGCAAAAAAAATTCAAAAAGTAGAAGGTAAAATAAACTGGAGTGAAAATGCAGATCAAATTTTAGCAAAAATTAATGGTTTATATCCTCGTCCAGGTGCTTGGTTTAAATTTCAAAATATTAGATATAAAATTTTAAAAGCAACTATTTCAAAAAAAAATTCTAAAATTGGTGAAATTATTGATAATGATCTTACAATTTCCTGTGGATCAAATGCTATCAAGATAGTTGAGATACAAAGAGAGGGTAAAAAGGCCCAATTAACAAAGGATTTTCTTCTAGGTAGTAAACTGAGAGAAGGTATTATTCTTAGTAATGAATAGGTATCAAATAATTGTTGAATATGTAGGAACTTCTTTTATTGGTTGGCAGATACAAAAAAAAGGTAATTCAGTTCAAAAAACTCTTCAAAGCATACTTTGTAAACTTTTAGGAGAAAATATAAAAATTCATGGATCTGGTAGAACTGACGCAGGAGTTCATGCTTTAGAACAATCTGCTCATTTTGATTGTTCGCAAAAAATTTTAAATACTAAGAAATTCATAAAATCTCTTAATTTTTTTCTAAATAAAAAAAACATTTCAATTCTAAAAATTAAAAAAAGGGACCTTAATTTTCACTCTAGATTCTCAGCTAAACTAAGGACTTACCTATATTTGATAAGGAATGATATTTCACCATCAATGATTAATTATAATAGAGAATGGAATATAAAAAAAAAATTAGATTTAGACTTAATGAAAAAAGGAGCTAAAAAATTAATTGGCACTCATGATTTTTCAACATTTAGAGCATCTAATTGTGCAGCAAAAAGTCCAATTAGAACTATAAGAAGAATTAAAATTATTCATTCAAAGAAACAAATAAAAATAAGGATTGAATCTCAATCATTTTTAAAGAGTCAAGTTAGATCTATTGTAGGATCATTAAAATATTTAGGTGAAAATAAATGGGATATAAAAAAATTTGTGAGAGCATTTAAATCTAGAAAAAGAACTAATTGTGCACCGCTCGCACCTGCTCATGGATTATATTTAGAAAAAGTTATTTATTAGATTACCTTTTTTTTATTCTCCATCTAGATCCTTCACGAACTATAAAGCCACAGCAGTTTTTGGAACCACATTTACAGGGAAAATCTTTATAATTTTCATCAAAACTAAATCCGTAGTCATATGAAAGCTCTTCTCCCTTTTTTATATCTTTAATTGAACTTACCCATAATTTTAATCCTTTACCTTCCACTTCACAATTTGGATTACATGAATGATTGATTAGTCTTGCAGTATTGTAAGTAAAGTCACCATCTAAATCGTATCTATTATTTAAATTAAAAAGATAAATCGCTCTATCATTATCAAACTTTGGATTTCTTTCTGTTTCCTTTTTTGTGATAATCTTTCCAACGTAATAAATTATTTTTGTTCCTTTTTTTATATCTTTTGCTGCAAATAAACCTCTATTATTTATTTTAGATTTTTTTTGTTTATACAATTTCATGAATTTATAAATTAAGATTCCAAAAGTGCATTTACATGATAATTGGCACTTTCTGCAAGTGCTTTAAGATCATATCCACCTTCCAAGATGGATACGATATTACCTTGAGTAAATTTATTAGTAGATACAATTGTTCTTTTTGTAATTTCATAAAAGTCTTTTGAGGTGAGACCTATTTGAGCCAAAGGGTCATTTTTGTGAGCATCAAAGCCAGCTGAAAATAGAAGAAAATTAGGTTTAAACTCAACAAGTTTTTTAATCACATGATTGTAAGCATCCAAATATTCTCTAGATCCTGTACCAGCTGGAATTGGAATATTTAAAATATTATTATATTTGCCTTTTTCAGTTTCTCTGCCAGTACCTGGATAATAAGGGTATTGATGTATTGATATATACAATACTTTTTCATTTTCAAAAAAGATATCTTGAGTTCCATTTCCATGATGTACGTCAAAATCTACAATAGCAACTTTTTTATAATCATATTTTTTTATCAAGTAATTTGTTCCTACAGCTATATTATTATAAATACAAAAGCCCATTGCCTTTTTTTTTTCAGCATGATGACCTGGCGGTCTAACAGCGCAAAAGGCATTTTTAAATTTTTTATTTTCTACACCATCTATAGCTGAGATTATTGATCCAACTGCGTCAATAGTAGATCTGCGGCTTTCAGGCGATATAATTGTATCACCATCTAAAAATTTTAGGCCCTTCGAAGGAAAAGAATTTATTACATCTGATACATAATCTTTTGTATGGGTTAATTCTAAATATTTTAAATCAAAATTCGATGACTTCTCCCAGATTAAATTTCTATTCTGCTCTAATTTTTTAATAATGTAAGTTACTCTATCTGGTTGCTCAGGATGTCCATTACCAGTTAAATGCCTTATAGAGGCATCAGAAGTAATTATTGCAGTTTTCACTTGAAGTAACTATCTAAAATTTCTTTATAAATTTTCGTCAATTTTTTTAAATCATTTAAAGATACTGCTTCGTCTACTTTATGCATTGTTTTACCAACTAAACCAAATTCAAGACAGGGAGATATCTTTCGAATAAATCTTGCATCTGATGTGCCACCTGTTGTTGATAATTTGGGATTTATATTTGTATTTTTTTTAATTATATCCCTAATCATATAAGTAACATTATTCGGTTCGCTTAAAAAAGATTCACCAGAAACTAAATAATCAACTGTAAAACGACATTTATATTTTTTTATTACAGCTTTTATAATTTTATTTAATTTAGTTTTTAAAGATCTGGATGTATGTCTGTTATTAAACCTAATATTAAAGCTTGCAAATGCTTCCCTTGGAATAACATTATCGGCATGGTTATTAATATTTATTCTAGTTACCTCTAAATTCGTAGGCTGAAAATCTTTTGTGCCTTTGTCAAATTTTATATCTTTAAGTTTATTTAATATCTTAACTAAACTATTTGATGGATTATTTGCACGATGAGGATATGCAACGTGCCCTTGTGTACCATAAATAGTAAGATGAACAGTTATTGAACCTCTTCTTCCGATTTTAATCATTTCTCCTAACTTTTCAGGATTTGTTGGTTCTCCAACTAAACAAAAATCTAATTTCTCTTTTTGTTTTTTTAAGTATTCTACAACTTTTTTTGTTCCATTTACTGCTACTCCCTCCTCATCTCCAGTTATTAGTAAGCTTATAGATCCATTAAATTTTTTTCTTTCAATTAAAAATCTACTAACAGCTGATACAAACGATGCTACAGAACCTTTCATATCATTTGCACCTCTTCCAATTAAATGTCCTTTTTTAATTGAGGGTTTAAAAGGATTCACAGTCCAGTCTTTAAGATTTCCAGGCGGAACAACATCTAAGTGACCAGCATAACAAAAGTTTGGACTTAAATTTCCAAGTCTTGCGTATAAATTTTTAACTGGTTTATGTTTTCTATCTTTAAATTCTAATATTTTGGTTTTAAAACCTAAATACTTTAATTTCTTTTCGAGGAACCCCATTATTCCTTTATCTTCTGGGGTAATACTAGGAAATTTTATTAGCTCTTTGGCTAAATTTAATTCGTCAATTTTAGACATTTTTACTCTCTTAATAGATCGTTGATAGATGTTTTTGATCTGGTTTTTTCATCAACTTGTTTAATTATAACTGCACAATATAAAGAGGGTGCCGAAGGATTACTTTTATCAGGTAATGAACCTGGAACCACTACAGAATAAGGAGGTATCTTCCCATAGATTATTTCCCCAGTCTTCCTATTTACTATTTTTGTAGATTGACCAATGTACATTCCCATACTTAATACTGAACCTTCACCAACAATTACACCTTCAACTACTTCTGACATCGCACCAAGAAAAACGTTATCTTCAATAATTGTTGGTAAAGCTTGAGCAGGTTCTAATACTCCACCTACTCCTGAGCCAGCAGAAATATGACAATTCTTTCCAATTTGGCAGCAGCTACCTGCTCTTGCAAAAGTGTCAATCATAGTACCTTCATCTATGTAAGCACCAATATTTACATAACATGGCATCAAAACAGCATTATTGCCAACGAAAGAACCTTTTCTCACAGGTGAGTTAGGTACCATTCTGAAACCAGCTTTTTCATGTTGTTCTTTAGTCCATCCAGCAGTTTTTCCTTTAAGAAGATGAGCTTTGTCATACCAGCTACTATATGGACCATTTAAATTTTCCATAGGGTACATCCTAAAACTTAACATTATTGCTTTTTTAATATGTTGATGAGTAACCCAATCTCCGTCAATCTTTTCAGCAACTCTTGCCTTACCAGAGTCTAAATCTTCGATAACTTGATTAATTGTATCTTTAAGAATTTGATCAGAATTTTGATCTACTTGATCTCTTTTTTCCCAGGCCTCATTGATAATATTTTCTATACTCATAAATTATGATTTTTTAATAACCTTATTTCCTTTAAAAATAAAGAAAGATTTTCTATTTTGTAATCAATATATTCTTTATCAGACTCTTTTTTCCCCCAGTATTCATCATTGATTAACCAAACTGTTTTT
>MDSZ01265399.1_pt1 | contig 22994 bp, 14 predicted proteins | sample 811201 | NCBI WGS metagenome assembly MDSZ01 (sample SAMN05326647, study PRJNA326480) | marine metagenome | isolation source: seawater | place: Indian Ocean: North | collected 2010 | reverse complement strand
TATTTATTTATTTATTTATTTATGTGTGTATGTGGGTGTGCGTGCGTGCGTGCGTGCGTGTGGGTGCTCTCTCGTCTCTCTTGTGTACTCGCGCGTGTTTTTCGGCCCCAAAAGCCACATAAATGTCGAGTGCGTTTGAGGTCTTTTCTCTTTTTTTTTTGGGGGGGGGTGGAAGAGAATTAAAACTTTTTCGACGGAGAGAGAAAATGATAAAAATGTGATTGATTTTTTGCTCTGTTTTGCAAATATTTTTGCACCATCGAGTATGCCATACACTTAAAGTTGTGAGGCAACGAGAATCAAAATATCAACCACGAGTTTATCCACTCGTTTCTTTGAGAAGAAGCAATTGGAACGGGCGACAGAGTTCTTGTACCACGCGCACGTGCGCACGTGAGACAAAAAAAGAGAAAGTAGCGATACGCGGCAGAGAGATTATAACGCGTCATGTTAGCATCGGCCGCGACGACGATGCTTACGAGCAGCACGAACATCGCTAATAATACGAGCAGAGCGATGTCTTCCTCTTCTACCTCTTCATCGTCATCATCTTTTCTTTGCAATTCTTCTTCTTCCTCCTCTTCCTCAGGAATTCGAGCGACGAGAAGAAGATACAATTGCAATAGCATCTCCACCATCTCTACCGCGAGGAGAAATAGAATTATTTTGGAAGCGTCATCAACAGAGGGAGGAGAAGAACAAAAAGAACAGGGAGCCGTAGCGACGAAATCTTCCTCCGGGGAGAAAGACCAGCTCTTACAAGGTGAAGCGTCCGAATCGACGGCATTACCGGAGAGTTTCTGCATCATCGAAGGCGCGAACACGATTTTGGATTTCTCTAAACTTCAAGTGGACGATATTCAACAAAACTTGGAAAGCCGACGACAAAAAGTGTTCTTGTTGATGGAGGAAATGCGACGACTGCGAGTGCAGTTGCGAGTTAAGTCAACAGGAAGCGCGTACGAAGAAGAAAATATGGTGCAAAAGTCAGAGTTTCAGTCAGTCGTGCCTGGATTTCCGGTGTTAACAGAGGATTCAATCTCAGATTACCGAATCTATTGGGGTGCGACGGTGCTCTTCTTCTTATTGTTTGGCGGTTTGTTTGCACCCATGGCAGAAGTGAAGCTTGGCGTCGGCGGTACGTCGTACGCAGACTTTATCGAATTTATCCATTTCCCGAAACAGTTGGCGGAAGTCGATCCGATCGTGGCCTCGTTTACGGGCGGTGCAGTTGGTGTCATTTCGGCTTTTTTCGCGATTGAAATTCGTAACGCTCAAGACCAAAAGAAAAAGGTGTGCATGTACTGCAAAGGGAGTGGATACTTGACTTGCGCCGAGTGCGCGACGCCAAACACGTATAAACCAGGGAGATTAATCGATCCGAACACGGGATCCAAATGCGTGTGCAACGCCTGCTTGGGAACGACGAAAGTTATGTGCACGTCGTGTTTGTGTACTGGTATGGCTTTGGTAACAGAACACGACCCCCGCATAGATCCATTCGATTAAGTCGTGAGTCGCTTGCAGTGATGAAAATGCAAATAAAAGAGCAAATTTTATGCAATACTACAGAATCAATCTAATACTTTTGTTCTTATCTACGTACCTACACATCTGTCTACACACAATATCTATTTACCGCGCAATCTCCGTCGTCGTTTTTCATCTAGTTGTTTTACCAGCTCTTCCGAAGACAATGGCGAGGAGGCCTTATCAATCACCACGCTGCTAGAACCTTTACCGGGTTCATCTTCCAAGGACGAGCTAAAAGATAAGTTTGGTCCAAACCTCGTCGTCTTCGTAATTGCCATTAACGATTTATCTTTTTCAACAACAGCTTTTGCAAAGATTTCGCAAAACTCTTTCGAATCTTCTCTGGTTTCGATTTTTGTTCGCATCACTAAAGCCGGTCTTCGATCTTTCGTTCTTCCAACTACCCTTGCTGGATTCCCCGCAACCATACCGTTTGCCGGGACAGGCTTTAGCACTAACGATCCCGCGGCTATCATTGCGCCAGATTCAACCGTTATGTTCCCTAAAATCGTACTTCGTGCGCCAATTAAAACGTTGTCTTGGATTTTCGGATGCCTATCGCCAACTTCTTTCCCCGTACCGCCTAAGGTAACCCCATGAAGAATGGAAACGTCGTCACCTATAGTAGCCGTCTCGCCGACGACACAACCCGTCGCGTGATCCATCAAAATACCTCCGCCAAATTTTGCAGCCGGGTGCACGTCAACTCCCAACGCTTCCGAGATCCTCGATTGTAACATGCTCGCGTACGTCTTTTGTCCTTTTTTCCACAAATAATGTTGAATCCTGTGCGCTTGAATTGCATGAAATCCTTTGAATAACAGCAACGCTTGCACGTACGAATTACAGGCAGGGTCTCTCGAGAGTACCGCAACAAGATCTCTGCGTATATTATTCCTCAACTGTTCGCTATCTTTTGCCAGTAAAACTTCATTAAAAATCTCAATTAGTTGCGTCGATAACAACGTCTTTGTACACAATCGATTGGCCAGCGCAAAACTCAAACTTTTCTCCAAGCAATCGTGAGACAAAATAGAGGTGAAGTAGAAAGAACTCAGCATTGGTTCTTTCGCAGCCTCCACTTCCGCTTCTTTTCTGATTTCGTTCCAAAAATCTTCTCTGGACATCTTGTTCGATAAGTCTTCGCTGTTTGGCCGTTTTGGCGCGCGTATCGCAGACTTTGTTGTCGATGTTGAGTATGACAATGATGATGATGATGATGATGATGACGATGACGATACTCTAGATGCTTCTATTTGTGTTCGCTGTCTGTCGTTACCTTGACCTTCTCGCGCCGCAAGTTCTTCTTTTCTTTCTTGTTTTCTAGATACCGAGGCAGCTGCGGAAGAAAACAGTTTTTCTACTTTGTCTTCCTCGTCGTCGAGTTCAGCGCACAACTCTTCTCCCCACTCTTTATTGTCGTCGTCGTCCCAATCGCTAACGAGATATCTCGGGTGCGATTCTGCCCATAAGTTTGGCTCTGGCCATTCTTGTTGTTGTTTATAAGACGACTCGTTATCATCTTTCTTCGCGGCGGCGGCTAAGAGCGTTGTCTGTAATTCTTGTTGTCGGCGTCTTCTTCTCGTTGCATTGTTTCTCTGTGTCGTCGTCGTCGTCGTCGTCGTCGTCGTCTCAAAAAATAGCGCTGTTATTCTTCTGTGTCGTCCAACGAAAGCGCGCGGAGACGACGAAGACGTGCAGCAATAGATTTTTGTCGTCGCCATCGATCTAGAGACGCGGGCGAGAATGTTCGTCTCTGACGAATCAATCAATCAAATCAATCAAGTCGTCGTAGAGAGAGAATTATTTTTGTGTGTTTTTACCTCTCGGGTTTGGGTCTCTCTGATGAGAAGTCAAATGAGTAGTGGGTCGTCGTTTTCACTGTACGGAATCTCTCGTGTACCTTTTTTATCGCGCTTTCGTCGTTCTCCATACCTACACGCAGACTCACACGCGCGCACGCACGCACGCACGCAAGAGAAAAACGTGGGAGTGTATCAACGAGCGCGCCGTTGGCATCATGTCATCTCTTCCCTTCCAAAGACTTCTTCGCAAGCACAGGGGCGGCGGCGGCACCTTCGCTCGTTTGCTCTCTTCTTCTTCCACTTCGTCGTCGAGTGTGAAAGAAAATTTTCTTGAAAATCTCGTTCGAGAGTCGAACGCTTCTTTTCCAAACTTGGAAGGAAAAGTCGTCTCTGGAATAGTGACAAAGATTGACTCCAAGAACGGATTCATCGACGTAGACGTTGGGTTCAAAATGCCATCGAGTTTTGTAAAAGAGGAGTTACCCGAGGATGTGAAAATAGGCGATCGTGTGCCTTTACGGGTGAAACGTTTACAGAACCCGTTTGGGGAGATGGACGTGGACTCGGCCTCAGTCGATCAGTTTAGAAAACACCAGTTAGCGTGGGATGCGATTGCGAGGAAAAGAGAGAAGAGAGAGTTAGTTAGTGGGAGAATCTTGAATGCAGTGAATGGCGGATTCGCGGTTGGTGTTTCCGGACACGTCGGTTTTTTACCGAAGAATTTGGCTAGAGATGAGAAAGGAAGACGGTTGGGTCAAGACCGCACGCCACCAATAGGTGAGGCCATGCAGTTTCGAGTGTTGTCGATGAGTGAAGCGGGCGGGGCAAGAAATTTTGTAGTAAGTGGACCAGAAGTCGAGACGAAAAGACAGAGTAATTTTATGAATAATAATAGAGCGACATCTGCTTCTTCTGCCTTGACGACCAAGTCTGGCAAAGTTCGAACATGGGACGGTACGAAATGATGAACTCAAAATGTTTATATAAAGTGTTAGTATTACAGCTACACAGGTACGTAGTAATTTTTAGCAATACAAATAGTACTAGATTATATAAGTGGTATGGTACTGTAGTTTCTTTTCTAAACATCTTTCTTTAACAATTCATACGTTTCAGAGAGTCTTCTTTGCTTATTCAAAGGCATTGCCGAACGTCTTTTCTCAATTTGAGTGAAATCTAAATCCGCGTACACAATTCCCGGCTTTTCTTCTAATTCTTTGTCGTTTAATTTCTCTCCGAATGGACCGTAAACTGAACTATCGCCATGCGCTTGGTACGATGCGCCTTCTACTCTCGATGGCGAACATGTTGCAACAAACATCTGATTGTCCACTGCTCGACATCTTTGCAGTAACGTCCAATGTAGCGGACCGGTGACGGTATTGAAGGCGCCTGGATATATCATTCCCACACATCCTTCTAGAGCACACACGCGCGCGTACTCAGGAAACCTCAGATCAAAGCATATGCCAACACCAAACTTTCCAAAGTCTTTGGTATTCGCAATAGTCACCGCGTTGCCCGCTGTGAGTGTCTTTGATTCAAAAAAGGTGATTCCATCTGGTATATCTACGTCGAATAAATGCAGTTTATGATGTGTTGCTATGAGTGTACCATCGCTATCAAACACAAAGCACGTGTTGTATAGCTTGCCGTCCTTTCTCGTCGGTATTGATCCCCCAAACAATACAACTTTTTTCTCCTTGGCGATTTTTCGCATAGCTTCAAACGACGGCGATGGGGACACCAACATCGAATCCCCTGCTCTTTTCTCGGCAACAGAACTACCTAGATCCACTTCTATTTCTTCCGCAAATGTGGCAAAAAATTCGTTTCCATACGGACAGTTCCACATTTCAGGTAAGACTACGATATCCACAACCTTCGCCTTCTTGGCCTCGTCTTCTTTTTCTTCTTCCAACTGTTTGTCTCCCAAAATCGCATCATCTACACGCGCGAGCATGTTTTCAATGTTTTCTTCCTTTGACGAAGTCGACGTCAATTGCACGAGCGCTATTCTCGCGTTCTTCTTTTTCATGTTATCAATGTTAAGCATGTCATTCGAGGAGGAAGATGTAAAACGAATTTTAGACATCATATTGTTGTTGTTTGAAGACGAGGCTGAGACCGGGAAAACAAAAGTGTTGATTCTTCTTGTTCTTCTTCGGGAAGGGATATTATTCACAACCACGAGACTTTTCTTGTTGCTATTTGTATTAACAGTATTAGGAAGTGGAGTAAAACGAGCAGTAGTAATACTGAAACAAGTGCGACGGAGCAGGGAGTTAGTCATTTATTTGAGGAGAGAAGGGAGAGTGTGAAAGAAAATGAATTAGAGCAGAATGTTTCGGATTAAAAACTTAAGTGCGTGCGTATCTACCAGTGAGCATCGAATGCAATGCTGAACCACTTACTCATTTACTTTCTGTCTAACATTCTCTCTCCTTTTTCCCTCTACTAATCAACAAGAATGCAAACACTTTCTACCATTTCTTCTTTTACGCTCTCGCGTAGACCAAGAAGAGCATGCTGGTGCAAAAGCGTTTAGATGTTGTTCTCTTGCCGTCGTAAATTTTAGCCTTCTCTCTCACACTCACCCCTTCTTCACTTCATGCATGTGCGAAAGTAAATTACGAGCCGTGCACCTTGATAAACTCCTTCTTCGAGATTTTCTCGTCGATCAAAAATTGAGCCACATTTTTGCGTTGGTCTCCTTGGAGTTGGATGATATCCCCGAGTTCCGAGTCTTCCACAATCGTTCCATTGCAGTTGAACTTCTTCTTGCACTCTTTCAGGATTATCTTCTTGTTGATTTTGGGATTAATCCCTTGTAACGTCGTTAAGGATTTTCTCCCATTTCTTTGTTGCGTGCGGATGTGAATGTATTTATCTTGAACCGAATCCGCGTTGATCTTCTCGGTTTTTTCCTTTTTCTTCTTCTTAACCTCTGAATCTTCTTGATCGGTTTGATTCAACAAGTCGGCTTGGTTTGCGAATGGGTCGATACCTAATATTCATGCATATATATACGAGAGAGAGAGTTAGTAAACGAAGAGTCCTACATAAAGAAGAAAAAGAAGAAGGCGCCGAATGTCCGCGCTTCTTTCTATCCATCTCTCTTCCCTTTCTCTCGTGACACAAACGAAGAGAAAGTGGAAGAAGCACCACACACACACACACACACAAAAGAATAAAACAAAAACCGAGAGAAAAATTTTCATTCGCGTTTAAACGTACCGAAGGATGGCTCGAGCTCTTCCATAAAAAATGGAAAGGTGGTTTTTGAGAGAGTGCGTGCGGTGCGTGTGCGTGTGAATGAGTGTGCGTGCGTGCGCGTGCTGTTTTTCTGTGAACCCTATCGAGAAAAGAAAGGAGAAAGGAGCGCGTGAAATTGTGAAGTGGGGAAGAACACAGAAGAAAAAAGGACTTTGCAGAAGAGAACTTATACGAAGACCTTTTCGTGCCTTTTGGTCAGGCTTCTTTTTTTCCTTCTTTTTTTCCTTCTTTTTTCTCCTTCTTTTTTCCTTCCCTTTTTCCATTTTCTCTTTTCCTCCCAATCGGCTGCCAATGCCCAATGCCCAAACGCCAAACAAAAGACAAAAGACACAAAATTAAAAGGAGAAAAGAAAACTCAACTGCGAAAATTCGTATGCCATAAAATAATTTCTTACGTAACGAGGATCGGGGACTGGATACATTTCGAGAATTCCCAGAGAGACGATACAACCATACGTAAGGACGTTAGAATCACACAATGGCCGCGGAAGACGCCTCATTAACAACGTCGTCTTGGCACGACCGACCGATAAACAAATCAAACCCGATCGTATTCTTCGATATCTCTATCGGAGGCACGGACGTTGGACGAATAAAAATGGAACTGTTCGCGGACGTCGTACCGAAAACGGCGGAGAATTTTCGTCAGTTTTGCACCGGGGAAACCATAGATGCGAGAACAAAGGAACCGTTGGGGTATAAGAACGTTCCGTTTCACAGAATAATCAAAGATTTTATGATACAAGGCGGTGACTTTGTGAAAGGAGATGGGACGGGTTGTAAGTCGATTTACGGCAGCAAGTTCAATGATGAAAACTTCATTGCCAAACATACTGGGCCGGGATTGTTATCTATGGCAAACGCCGGGAAGGATGGGAATGGGTGCCAATTCTTCATCACGTGCGCAAAGTGCGAGTGGTTAGATGATAAGCACGTCGTGTTCGGAAGAGTTATTGGTGATGGCATGTTAACTTTGCGTAAGATGGAAGCGGTTCCAGTCTCAGGTGCGGCAAACGTGCCGAAACTAACCGTTTTGATTTCACAGTGCGGAGAGATGTGAGGTGAGCCAATGTAGCACGTGTATATTAATAGAATACTTTACCAATTAAAAAGTATGTAAAGATGTAATAATAACAATAACAATAATAATAGAATTGATCGAAAGAAAAAGTGCTATACCACCATCCGTGTGTCTCGGTGGAGCAGGTACCTCGTATATTTATGCAGCCATGCTTTCGATTTTTTCATCGTGGGCATCGTCTGTAATAGCAGCAATAGCTTCAACCATAGATTGAGATGAGCTGTTTGAACTCCCAATTTTAACAGTTCGGACGTTTGAGTATCTCCTCCACGAAAGTCCTTCGACTTTGTATTCAATGAGCGTCCCATTGCCGTCGTTTTCGTAGTCTTTTGGTCTCCAACCGTACTGAACCTTGAGGATCTTTGCACCTGCACCCACGTGCAAGAATAGACCACGGTCATTATATCCGCCTTCTTTCGACAAGACGTGCTGTTCGTACGTTGGAATCGCGAGAGAAGCTTTGAGATGTTCCGAGATGCTCGATTGCGTTCGCTCAGATTCTTCCTCAATTTTCTTGATGGCTTTTTGTTGTACTTCGCGGAACCCTCTCGTTCGAGTTACGGCGCAAACCGTTTCTACCATGGGGGCTCTTTCTGCGAAATGCAGCACAAAATCTCTGAGTTGCATACCAACGTCGCCACCATTTTCGAGCGAGTAGCGTTGATCGGCAAAAACATCCAAAAGTTGTATCGTCTGTGATGAGAACGGCTTGAGTCGAGCAGACTCTTTCGTCGCCCAACAGTTTCTTTCGGACACATCTTCCGTGCTTTTGACAAACTGAGTATACATCATTCCTTTCAGTGAGTCGTTGGTGTCCTCGAGATCTTCACCGGTCATCTCAAATATCGCGAAATTCATCGCTTGATTATTCAACACGCGGTCACGAATAGTATCTACAGACGTGCACATCTCAGGACACGATATCCAAGCCTCGCGCTCGATCTCGACCAACTTATCGATGTTGGAGAGTGACAACGTGTTGACGATTTTAAATGCCTTCTTTTGGAAGGTTGCAATGAAGAGAACATTCGCATCAGAGGATGGTGGAACTGAAGATAATGACGCCTGCTGTGGTTGACCACAAAAATTGAATAAGGATACATCGTATGTGCCTCGCAAAGGATAAATTCCGAACGAAGCAAGCTTGAGCAAGAGTAAGTGTGCGGAATTTTCGTGCTTTGCGATAGAATCGAAGAATATTCCACCAAGATTGCTGGTATCCTTCCCCCCTCGAGATGCAGACGCCAAAAACGTCGCAGTTGCGAGTGTCGTATCACCAGCGAAAGCGTCTTCTTCAGAATCCATCTCACGGCAGATCTCAGTCACGACAGCATCTAGCGAAAGCGAATTCATCGCACCACTTCCCAATAAAATAACTTTCTGTCTCTTTACCCGTGCAACTATCGAAGAGTCTTGATGATGTCTGTGATCGTCTCGAACGTTGCTAGGAAGCGAATATCGAGCTTTTGACCACTCATCCAAGGCTTGCGAAAACGTCACTCCATGTTCCGGGGAAACTCCGAAACATGGCGTGATAACACTTGTTCCCTGTAAAACAGTCTTCAAACACGTCTTGGTTGTCAAAGTCTCTTCGTTTCTTGCATCAAAAATAGACGAAGAGAATGCTTCGGATACGATATCGTGAACGAAAACATCTTCTTCGATTTTGCTTTTTATTTGTCCGTCGATACTCGCTGAGGCGAAAAGCGTATCGTACAACGATGTGACGAGAGAAGCATTCGCTTTATCCGAGGACAAAGGTTGAAAACGCACGTATTCTTCATTGTTTGTATAGTTGCTCTTTCCATAACCACATTTTCCCGAACGCGCAGTGACTCCCAAATTTGTCTCCGTAGGTGTCTCGAGGCAACACCCCAACGCTGCTCGCAGAGTGAAGGTTTTCATCGAAGAGCAAGCAATTTCGCCGTCGCTGTCTCCCACCGAAGTTTCTCCGCAAGAAACGACGGTTGCGTTCTCTGGAAGTATCGTTGGCACGCATTGAAGTGAAAAATAAACGTCCTTCTTGTTATTTGCATGATGGGCTCCTTTTGCATCCACTCGATTTACGATGACCCGATGGACTCCATCCAGAAGAAGTTGCGAAAAGAAAGATAATGCAGCATTCGCATCGTTGCTTGTAATAAAGAAAGCCTTGTTTGTGATGAAGAAACGATCGCAGTTGGCTATAATATTGACGATTGGATCATTGCTCTCATCGCTACCACCGCTATCATGAGAGGTGAATTTAACGCGAGCGACGGCCAGAACATCCTCCGAGACTGGTCCAAAAATCCGTTGAATGTGACTCACATCATCTTCCTCTTCTTTTTTAACGACGTAGAGATACAAGAAATTGTTCTCCATTGACTTCCTCTTCCTCTTTTTCGCTTCACGAGATTTATCCCATTCTTCCTTGTCCTCTTCTTCTTTCTGGTCAACAACAAAATCGAGATCTTTTCCTTCTCTTCTTTTGGACAAGCTGCGAAGACGAGAAGGAGGAAAACCAGTCGCGCGTTCCAATACGCCCATAGCCGTGGCACAAGATCTCTCGCATTTCTGTTTTTCCTCCTCTGTCGTCGCTTCGCACACTTGGTACGAAATCTGGGCATCCACGACGTTGCTTTTCGAGACGACCACTCTTTTTTTTGATTGAAGCGTTCCCCCGAAAACAAATTTGCCTTTCTGACCTTGAATTCCCGCCAAAAACGGAAATTTTTCTTTTTCGTAATTTTTGTTGGTTTCGTCTTTCTCTTCTTCTTCTTCTTCACCTAATTCGGAAGAAGAAGAAGAAGAAGAAAAAGAAGAAGAAGAATCGTTGGGTTTGCCACGTCTTTCGAGCGTCGAACGCGGCGAATTCACCAGAAGAGCTGAATCCGCTTTGATCTTTAGTTTTTCCATCCGTGATTGTTGTTCTTCTGCTTGGATCACCATTTTTTTCTCGTTGAATGTGTTAAAAGAAGAAGAATTGTCGATGCATCAATTCCCTTTTTCTTTTTAACCGCCTGAACTTTATTTATTTACCTAGCAACCGCGCGCGCGTTTTGTGACACAAAAATGTAAACAAATTTACTCTCGAACGCGTCGATTGAGAGTGCTCTTTCTGTGTCAACTTTATGCGATCGATTCGGAAGAGAAATAAAAATCTCAAGAGCCCGCGCGCGCGTGTGGGGGTGAAAGAAAATGAAGGCACTTTTTACCTTTTGCAAAAATATCTATCGATCTCTTTTTTGAAGATTTTATTTTTGTTCTGTCTGAGAAAAAAAGCGTTACGTTCGTTCCTTTGGACAAAGTGGTTTTTTCGTTTCTTCCGTCTTCCTTTCATTTTTCTCCTCGCGCTGTTTCAACAAATTCTTCGAAGAGTAAAAAAGAGAGGTCTACTCTTATTTCACACATACTTTTCCTCTCGAGAAGAGAGAGTGAGTGAGTGAGTGAGTGAGTGAGTGAGTGAGTGAGTGAGTGAGTGAGAGACTCGAGGAGAATGGTTGAGGCGAAAACGTACCGGCCGCATTTCAAAGCAAAGCTGGAGCTGGTGTCCAATTGCGCGTGGACGAGGACGACGACGACGTGCGATGATGATGAAAAGTCGTCGTCGTCGTCGATCGTGTTTTTAGACGCATTGGAAAAGGAGATCGCTAATGAAAAGAAAGGCGGAAGAGAAGGAGAAGAAGAAAACGAAGAGAATGACATAGACATCAACGAAGAATTTGTGGAGAGGGTTCTATACGCTCGATTATCGGTATCTCCTTCATCATCATTAGGCAGAAGAGGAGAACAAATAAATGAACGTCAACAGAATTTGTTCCAGTCAAAATTCAAGTATCTTTTAGAAACGTTTCACAGAGCGGACGGTGAGTTGAGAAAGTCCAGTCTCGCGCAGTTTGCAAACGAAAGCGAAATTAAAGAGAAGTTCGACCTGTTGATGAAAGAGGTGAAGAAATTGTGCATCTCTTATGGTGGATTGGTTTTGAATCCAGACGAGGAAATTCGAGGTACTAGAGAGGAGCCAGGGATGTTTCCAATATCAGAGTGGGAGGAACAATACGGCGTGAATGAGTTTTCGTTTCGATTATACACAGGCGAAATGAGCCAAACGTATTTGGACGCGTTTTGCAAAAAGTTTTACGAGGAAGACCCCGATCTGCTGGATGCAATATTCTTGCATGAAAGACAATGGACGTTTACAAGAGAGAAAGCTTCACCGACTGAACCTTTTCTCTTGCAGGGAATGTCCATTCTCTCGGATTTCGATCCATTTCTGCGGGCGATGTTTATACTCGCGTCGAATCCGATCGCCGCGGCGAGATTGATAAAACATCCGCTTTGGATGCCCAAAAATCGGAACGCTCAAATCTTTCCTCCATTACCGATGCATGTCATGATGACACCAAACTTAAACACAAACGCGCGAACGCCCGATGGATATGTGTTAGGTAAGGACTTTGAGGAGTGTTCAGTGTTAGGGCCGCTGTTTGCGCTTTCAGCCATGTTCTCAGTTGTTCCAGTGATGAACATGCGTAGTGGAAGACGAGAACCAAACGTGTTTTCGACGCTGTTTCCAAGCGTTAATTTAGGATCGAGAGACTTGAGGAGCATGCGCGAAAGAGACAACGCACACGTGACGATTTGGATGCATATGGCCCGCGTTTATGAAGGTTTACATGCAATCTTGAAAACTTTGCTTAAACACGGTGGTTCAACTCGAGATGGCGTTTTAAATTGGATCTTCGTGAACTTGCGCGTGAACAAGAAAAGAAGTCAAGAGAGGCAACAATTGTCTTGGTTTGAGAATTGTTCAGATGGCTACTTTGTAAACTTTTGCGAGACAATGTTACGTTTGAGTCTGCCATTCACAGACGTTCTCAATGGAACTGGAAAGCATCTGCCGAAAATTAAAGCAGAATACACGCTATCAAAATCGTGTGGTATAACGGATTACAAAGATTGCACGAGACTGGGTATGACCGAGAGCGAAGCGGAACAATGCTACAACAGCGGAGAGTTTGAGTTGAAAGAAGGCAAAGATTCAAGCGCGTCGTCGTGGGGATTTGTCTGCGAATGTTTTTTCGCGACTCATCGTGCTATGCATCTTGGAATCATCGCGTGCATTAACGCTCAACAAGCGAGGGAACGACGACAGAGACAAGGCAGTTATACGGATAGAATAAACGAATTTCAGCAGGAGTTACAATCTTTACCTGCAAACGATCCGCGCAGACGCGAGTTCGAAATTCAACTCGAACAACTTCGCCGGAAGAAAGATATCTACGATCAACAAACAATTCTTTGCCATGCAGTTTTGATGGATCCTAGAGTAGTATCAGATAGTTTTGCATTCTATCGTTTGACGTGCGTGTGGTTATTAAACGCGGCGAGAAGTGGTGATCAGACAACTCCAATGACAACGACGACGACGACGATGACGGAAATCCCGGACGAAGCCTCAAAAGCTTTCCGAGCAATACCGGAAGAAATTGTCGAAGATACTTTGGATTACTTGGAGTACGTCATGTGCGCTAGAAGTTCTTCGCATTCATTGATTGAAAATGAAATCTTGACGGAAGTAGTGGACTTTCTTGTTCTCTTCTCTGGTGCATCTGAGCATATCAAAAATCCATATCTTCGATGTAAGTTTATCTCGGTAATACACTCGTTCTTACCAGACTATTCTGGGTCGGATAAATTAGGGCAAGTGATGTTCGAAACAAATGCAAGCGCGTTTCAGTTCCTCATCCCTAACTTACTCAAAATCTTCGCCGATGCCGAACAAGCTGTTGGCCCTTACGAAAAATTCAACGTCAGGAGAGAAATCGGCGATATCTGCGAGTATCTTTGGGCAATCCCAGAGTACCGAAACGGTTGGAAGACTTTTTCAGAAACCAAGTGGCGATTTTACGTGAGATTTGTCGACATGCTTATCAACGATGCTGTTCACTCTCTTGGCGAGGCAATGGAAAAGCTTCCGCAAATTAAAGAAAGGGAGGAGTTGATGGCAGATGAAGCACGATGGAATCAGTTGACGGATGAAGAACGCGAAGATCACAGGTCGCGCTACGAAAGCAGCGAACGAGACCTAAAACTGGATTTGTTTTTCTCGAAACAAAATATAGAAATGATGGCATATACGAGTAAAGAAATCGCCTCACCGTTCTTAAGGCCCGAGATTATCAAACGAGTCTCGGACATGTTGAACTACTTCCTTAGTCACCTCGCTGGCCCAGAGAGAAAAAAATTGAAAGTGAAAAACCCGGAGAAGTATGACTTTGATCCGAAAGAGTTACTGACAAAGATTGTCACTGTGTATCTCAACCTTTACAAAAACGAGAGCATCATCCATGAAGGCGCAGATAAGATGGAAACGGACTCTGAAAAGACGCTAGCCGAGGCGATTTCGGAAGACGGTCGAAGTTACAAAGACGAAGTGTTCACCATGGCCATCGATGTTCTGTCCAAATACTTTCTTCTTTCACCGACGGAAATTGAGAATTTTCGAAAGCTTCAAAAAGCTGCGAAGAAAGCTGCCGACGATGCGGTCGACCTCGAAGCCGATTTAGGCGAGATCCCTGACGAGTTTCAAGACCCTCTCATGTGTACTTTGATGACAGATCCTGTCATCGTACCCATCACGAAAAATGTTTGTGACCGGGCCACAATTGAGCGCCACCTGCTTTCCAACGAAACCTGTCCTTTCAGTCGTCAGCCATTGAAAGTAGAAGACTTGGAAAGTAACGTCGAGTTGAAGAGAAGAATCGAAGAATGGGTCATGGAGCAAAAGAAAAAGGCGAAGAAGTAATGCGTGGTAGTACGTGTAGCAAAAAAGGAATTTGATATAATTTTACATACAAACAAACAAATCTGTCATTGTTTTTATTAGATAAATATGTTCGCGTCTGTACAGTCGACAAACCCGACGGCGAGTGCGCTTGTGAGTAGCAACATCAGTAAGTTTAAGAAGAACAAGAGGACGAAGACAAGAGCACACAGAATCTCCTCGTTGTCTTCATACGGTGTTGAAAACGAGATTGATGAAGATTGTTGCACAAACAGGGATTTTGATGCGTTCGAGCGCGTTCTTTCTTCGCTCCCATCCTCTTCTGACCCCTCGTCATCGAACAGAGATCAGAATATTGATACCTGTGATAATAAAATGAACCTTATGAATTTCAAAGGAGCAGTTGCCGCACTGTGTGCTTCCATGTGTCTCTCGACGGAAGTTTTCCTTCTTTCCTCTTCTGTTATTTTCCCACCGGAAGCCAGTGCTTTACTTTCAAACCCAAACTCAGGTCTACCGCGAACACCAACTGCAGCATTAAGACGGGCAACGCCAAGAGTGAACATGGAAACGTCAGATATTCAGTGCAATTTGGACGACGCGGCGTATCAGTTTCGCATCCCGCAACGGAAACCATGGAACTCGATGTTGAATGAAATCAAGAAAGCGAAAGAGACCGCCAAAGGGAAGAGAGTAGAGATTTTCCAACCAATCGTGAAGGAAAATCAAGCGAGCGCGGAAGTTGAGATCGAGAATTTACTCGTTGCCTTGGACAGATTAATCTTAGCGTGTGGAAACCAAGACGTGGAAAATTTCGATAAGTGGATCGCTAAAGCTATCGAAGCAAATGGGAATATCATGGTGAACCAAGTGAACGACTTACCATTTTTGTTACCGAAAAGATATCAAGAGTTGCCAAGAATGACTGGACGGGCGGAGTTAAAGTTCACGATTAAACACGATGACGAGAGTTCGTTTGGAAATTTGAACGGCAAGCCTTTGAAAACTGTGGATCTCGAGATTACCTGCGACGGTTTCAATGCACCAATCACTGCAGGAAATTTCGTGGATGCAGTGAAAAGAGGAGAATTCGATGGAAGTCGATTGAGTCTGTCCGAAACGGCTGTTATTTTCGGCAACAGCGATAATTCAGCGTTGAAATCTATTCCTTTGGAAGTCAAAGCGGCGAATGAATTCGAGCCGAGATACCGATCGCCTTTAGATGTCGCGAGCGGCATCGACGCGTTACCTTCCATTCCTCTCTCTGTGAATGGGAGCGTCAGCGCAATGCGCTCTGCAACCGACGACGGCGCTTCCTCTTCCACCCAGTTTTTCCTCTTTAACTTCGATCGCAGACAAGCTGGTTTAGGCGGCGTTGCGTTTGAAGAAGGAGAATTTTCAACCTTTGGCTATGTTACGAAAGGATTAGACTATGTAAAAGGCCTGCGCAAAGGCGATGTGATTGTTAAAGCTTCTGTAGAAAAAGGAGGAGATCGATTAGTCAATCCGAGCATCTCGGAAGCCGATCGAATCGAAGAAATACAGGCAGCCGCGCAGCTTGATAAAGAATTAGAAGGGAGCGTTTGATGTAGTGATGTGCTTTCGACTGCTTACATTTTTGCCATCAAAAATAGCGTCCCATTTTCAGGGGACGACATCGACCAAACATCGACCAAAGGAATTTTTATTTTTCTATGCACCCTTCCTCTTCATAATAACGCACAAACGCACTCTATTACACAATGCAAAATTCGAGACTGATGTTTGCACCAGCATCAACAAACCACCAAGCAGCTCGGGTTGGTGCTGCTAATAATAGTTTCCTCCTTGTAAACAACCATCGTATTCGCACGTCGGCGTCGGTATCTAAAATCCTATCTACTGAGGAAGCAAAATGGAGAAATAATCTTCTTCTTATTCGTCGTCGGCGGCGAATGATTAGTAGTAGCCGTAGTATTAGTAACAACAATAGTAGTGATAAATGCACGATTTATAAACGCCCACGTCGTCAGCGCATCGTTTTGGTATCGTCGTCGCTGGCGAACGAGCAGCCAAGTGATACGAAAAATGCATTCTACAAGAGTTTTGAAGGAAAAGAGTGGAGCACTAACCTTCGAGCGACGTGCGAAGCGATAGTGAAAGTGAACGAAGCAGAAGATATCAAGCCTGAACTGTCGCTGGCAAGCTACATGCGACTGCCAGTGGAACAATACGTGGATGTGCCGTTACCATTAGGCGCGAAGATGACGAAATATTTCGACGAGACTATTGAAGAAGACGAAGGCTTCTTCGAGCTCACCATCCCGGGGCTGAAGTTCTTCACTTTAGAAGTGAAACCAGTCGTTAGAGTAAAAGTGAGCGTGTTGAGGACGGAAGAAGAACAAAGGCTAGTGTGGAGCGGTAAACCGAAAAGGAACGATTTAAAAGCAGAGGAAGAAGAGAAGAGAAGGAAGAAGATGAATAAGATGTACCGACCGGAACGGGAGGATGCGGATATGAGAGGACCGTGCGTTTTGATTGAAGTCGCGAGTTGTCGATTGGAGGGGAAGGAAGTCGAGAGTTTAGGGATAAACGAGATGTTTGTCAATCGAGGGAGCACAGCGTTTCGCTGGAAGAGTAGAGGAGATGAATCGTGGGACCGCGGTGATTTGTTGCACTACGGCATCGGCTCTGCGGAACATGCTGATGTGAATGATGCGAGTAGTAAAAAGGAAGAAAAGGAAAAGAAATATGCGTACATCGAAGGTTGGACGGAAATTGGCGTCGGCGTCGATCCGCCTGGACCGTTCAAGAAGTTTCCTAGAAGTTTGACTCAAAACGTCGGTGACGCTGTTCTCGGTTTCACTCTGAGGGAAATCGAAAAAACGTTTTTGCGCGGGTTAGCGAGAGATTACGAGCGTTGGTGCTCGGACACGGATTATAGACGTCAAAGAGCGACGGCTTTCGAAGACGTCGGTGCTTGGACGGAAAAGGATGAAGTGATTTGATTTCTCAGCAAAAATGAATTGTATATAATAATTTCTGTAAGATGAGGAAAGTTTTAGTCCTCCTTTGATACATTTTGAGCGTATACTCTTAATCCATAGATACTTTTGTCCGCAATTTACCGACACCAAACTTCGAGATGCCGCCACGATAGAACGATGCATTCCCTTTCCCACTGATCGAGCTCAACTTCATGAAACTATCATCCAACAAAACTAAACTCGCGAGTCCACACAACCCGAGCGTTTGCAACGTCACGCATCCAGCGGCGACAAAACGCTTTTGCCACAACTTTTTCATAAACCTTGCCATAAAAACAACCGCCGGAAACGAAATCAACCACAACAGGCCAACCACTCGAAAGTTTCGGATGAAATTCTTAGCTCGCCTGTCTACATCGGCAGCAGCAATAGCCGTTCGACCACCCACGACGAAAACTGAGGCATGGACTAAACGAATAAATACGAGGAGGAAACCAGGTAAATGTTCATGGTCGTGAAACGAGTTGAACATCGACTCGTATCGTCGCCCCCACGCTTCTAAAATAAAATGTAACACAGCATTCGCTCCGATAATCATCCCACCGGCAGAAAAGCGCCGAGTGCTTACGCTGACACTATCGGGCAACTTTTTGAACAAATACCCGGGTGAGCGCAAAGCTGCGGTGATGTTGACTAAAATGCGTTTCGTCTCTGGATTTTCCAACGCTTTTTTACCGAGCAAACCTTTTGCGATGGCCGCCGCGCCCTTTGCAATTGTTTTTGGCGTTGGCGGTCCATTCTTCTTCTTGGCATCGTCGTCGTAATCTCCATCGGAACTAAAATTGTTCGAACGTCCTCTTTTTCGTTCACCATCGTCCGCCACGCCGTCCATCCCCGAGATGGCGCCCAAATTCGCCCCCGTTCGCCTTCTCGCCGCAGAGCCACTTTCTAAACTTGAATCCCCACTAAATACTCTCGCCGCGGAACTTTTCAAACTCTCCGAATCCGCCGTCGTCGTCCATCCACATACGAGAAATAACAACGTCATCGTCGTGATAAATTCAGATGTTCCTTGCGTGACTTCTGCCATAAAATCTGCAGGTAAGTAGGAGTACCGCCATCGCAAGCCTTTCCCGTCTTTGACGAACCTTCGAAGGTGTAAAAGTTCAAGAAATAAGCTTGACATTTGTAAAAAGTACGCCAACATGACTAAAAGAACGACCAAATGAGTCGTCTTCTCGTTCTTCCTGTGCATGCGAATAGCCATGGAGACAAATACCAAGCCTAAAAAGAACATAAACAAGAAATTCATTACATACACCCATCCGATGCCGGACAAATCGGAGGGTAAGTGTTGCCCGTTATTCTTTATCGTGATATCAAAATGTAAAGACGGAGGCTTCGCATCGTAAAACTCCAACGCACAATCCGCGACGACAATGTACCAAAACGCAGCTCTCGAAGTGTTATACGTCACGCCTCTTCTTCCTTTCACCTGTCGCATTGCCCTTAAGCTTGATTCGAAATACGTCTCGCGGTGTACAATCTTCTGCGGCGTTAACGAATCCGTGTTTTTATCATTTACCGATTTAATTCCCCACCCTCTCGGGGACGGCGGTTTCTTCTTCTTATTTTGCGCGGCTTTTCGAATAGCTTCTTCGTCCACCATGTGATTCTCTGGATGTACCCAACTGACGTTCCCGCTGTTCAAATCCACTCTGTAGGCATCTCCCGATTCTGGATCTTCAAAAAACTCGTACCCTTCCGCCTTGTGCGTTGCTTTCGGGTGCGGTAAATCCACTTCGTGCTCTAAATTTGCCAAGTTACATCGACTATCGCACAAGCTTCCTTTCTTCAACTGTCGGTCGTACTCCTCGTACGATTTATCTTCAAACAATAAAACTTTCAGTTTGTGTCTGCCTCGTTCCCAACCAGTTTTGGCGGTAGATAATTTCACGCTTATATCCCCAGTTCTTCGTACACCATATTTACCGATCGTTTGCTCCGTGTTTGCCGAGTTGAGTTTTAGAGTTCCCGTGAATCTCTCTGCGTTGGCGGAGAAATGATCGAGACAGAAGAGAACAAGGAACAAGAGGAAGATTTGTCTTGTCTTCATCTTCTTTTCTTTCCAATCTCCCAAAAATTAATAACGGAAAAATCCAATCCTCTTTTCTTAAAACTCTGCGCGCGAGAGTACGTGTGTGTGCGTACGCGCGTTACTCTCCCTCTTTCTCTCTGCTGTGCTGCGCTCTTCCGTGACTCAAAACAAACGCTCTTCACAAAAAAATCCAAACGAAAGAATAATAAAGATACATTTATTTAGCACGCGCGATGAAGAAGAAGAGCTTTTCCCCTTGCCTTTTTTCCTCTTTTTTTTTTTTGAATTTTTGTGTGCGTTGTTGCCATTTTTCTGATTTTTTCAAAATCAACCGTCAACCGTCAAGCGTCAACGACGAACGTTTTTCGTACGAACGAACTTTCTTTGGCGTTCGGGACAAAAAAAGAGACACACAAAAAAAATGTTGTTGTTACTTCCGTGCAGAACAACAACGATGATGGCAGCTGCGGCACTGTCGTCTTCGCAAAGAGTGCTGCGACCACTCTCTTCGGCGATGGTCGTGCCTTCCTGTTCTTCTTCGCGCTTGTTTGAGAAAGAAACAGAGAAAAGTCGAACGATAAACGTGTTGATGACGAAAAAATGGACGACGACGGCGACGACGACGGCGACGACGACGACCACGCTGCGACGACAAAGGGTAGGAGAAGGACTGAGGAAAGGGACCAAAGCCTTGAGTTACAGTTTGAGTAGCTTCAATAGCGTTTGTTTAAATAGCAGAAGTAGTATTAGTGGAAGCAGCGGTAATAAAAACGACGTGAGCAAAAGGTTGTTCCAAACGAGTGTTGTCGTTGCTGCCGGGCGGTTTGAAGACTATTATTACGACGACTACGACGACGACGAGGATTTGGACGACCCGTGGAAAGAAAGTTCCCAAGACTTTGACGACGACGAAGATGGCATAACTTTAGGTGCGAAAAAGCCGACGCCTGGGACCAAGAAGAAGAAGAAGAGTCCGCCAAAGCGAGGTAGCAGCTTGACTTCGCCTAACGGCGAAGGAGAAGGTGGGGTTCGGGCGTTTTCTTCTTCTTCTTCTTCCTCATCGTCAATTGGTATCTCGAGGGAAGATGACTTACCAAAACCTGGAGAAGATGAAGATACCTCGCCGCCGAGATCGTTAGAGAAAAGCGACGTGGAAATATCCTTCTCACGCTCTGGAGGTGCTGGCGGACAAAACGTGAATAAAGTAAACACGAAAGTGGACATGCGCTTATCGCTCAACGGCGCCGTGGCTTCTGGTTTCTTACCCATGTGGGTCGCCGCTCGTCTCAGAGTATTAGAAAAGAACAGAATCAATAGCGAGGATTGTCTAGTCGTGAATAGTACGAAATATCGAACGCAGAGTAAAAACATAGACGACGCTTTAGAAAAGATGGACGACATTATCCAAAGCGCCTCGGTATTGAAAGACGTGGAGAACGTTCGAGCGAGGAAAAAGATGGAGAAAAGCGCGAAACGGGCAAACGCCAAGCGTTTGGAACAGAAGAAAAACGCCAGTCAAAAGAAAAAGTTAAGGTCTGGCAAAGGCTTTTATTAAATGGAACCTCCTCTGCTGTATTTAATCGTGCATTTTTTTTATCAAACACTCGTCGTCCTCTTTGCCCGAAGATGACGATGTATTTTTTTCGGTGGGTTTTTTTGACCAAACGCCAAAGTGAAAGTCTTCATTGACAAAGAAATGCTGAGTAAAGGAGACACCTGCAGCGCGGATGATAAGTATATTCTCAAACCAATTCCGTCTGGTCATGGTCGTGTGACTAAATTTGCGATAGCGCTATCGCTTTTGACTGTAGCCTCGCTTATTGTCAGAGAATCCTGGAACTTTCAGGAGGTTATGCGCAATAGTGGTGATGTTGATGGTTTCAATAACAACGCGATGAAAGAAAGACAAGAAGCAGATTTCCGACTGTTCGATCACAATAACATGGAGGATCCCGGTTTTGAAGATGGAGAAAGTTTGCTGAGAGAAACGGCTGAACGAGTGAAAGACGCGTGCGAATACACGCACGAACAGTACGAGAAGGAACCGAAACCAGTAGCTAAAATAAAAGCGTTAGTTACTGGTGGTGCAGGCTTTATCGGTTCTAGGTTAGTTAAAGAGTTACTTCGCGTCGGTTATGATGTCATAGTCTTGGACAACTTGTCAACTGGAAAAGAAAGCTTCGTCGCCAAAAAGGCTACGCTCGTTCGTGGTGATTGCCGTGATTACGAAACTGTTTTTAAAACTTTTGAAGAACACGAGCCTTTCGTCGTTTTTCATCTCGCCGCGCAGTCAAAGGTATTACCATCTTTAAGGAATGGCGTAGATTTCGTTCGGTTTTCGATAGAGCAGAACGTGCTAGCTACGGAAAATGTTTTGAAGGCAATCGTACGAACACGACACCATCCTCAACATCTTAAGGGGCGAAAAAGTTCCAAAGGTGTTCAGAAATTCGTTTACGCGGGATCGTCGACGTTTTACGGCAACAACTTGAAGAATCTTCCTTTCCAAGAGAACTCTATGCAGAACGTCTTGCAGCAGGAAACTACTTCAACCTCTCCATATGCTACAACAAAAGCCATGGGAGAAACGGTCGTGAAGTTATATTCGGATAGCTATCACGTTCCGACGATAATCTTGCGTTTGTTCATGGTGTATGGTCCAAACGAACCGAGCGAAGGTTTGGATGGCGTCGTGACTGGGAAATTTTTAAAACAGTTCCAAATGAATGAGAATTTACAAATCGAGGGTAGTGGGAATCATTTCAGGGACTTTGTACACGTAGATGACGTTGCGCGAGCCTTTGTATTAGCAGCACAATCTTCAACGGAACAAAATGGGCGTGTATTCAACGTTGGGAGCGGGAAGTTAAAGACAATAAACGAAATAGCAGAATACGTACAACCAGACGAAAAGAAACGGATTCACGTTGGTAAACGGGAAAATGATTTGATAGGTACGTTAGCCTCAACGTGCGAAGCGAAAAAGCAATTAGGATTCGTCGCAAAGTTAGACATAGAAGATTGGATAGTCTCGCAGAAATCTAAAGTGTTATTAGGATGAGTATTTTCATGTCAGGTATCGTAGATCCACGCGCGCAAACCCACGAGTAAAGAAAGAAAGAAAGAAAGAAAGATTTTTGTCTATTTCACGTTTTTTCCCAGAAAGCGAAAAGAAAAAAAGTTTCATTCGATTCCCTTTGTCATAAATATAACGCGCTTTTACACGCACGCACGCATCAAGCACACGCACGAGATCACATCTGTCGGCGGGATCGACGGGTATCGTCGACGATGTCGAAGAAATATGTGGAAGCTGATAATGATAATTCATTATTGTGGCGACTCGTGACGGATCATCCGGATATATTTGATACGCACGTCGTGCCGAAGCTGAACGGGAACGACGTGAAGTTCTTTTACGATGTGAACAGGGAAAGTCGAAGTGCGGTAAAACGATCGGGTGTGC
>MDSZ01229220.1_pt1 | contig 23010 bp, 23 predicted proteins | sample 811201 | NCBI WGS metagenome assembly MDSZ01 (sample SAMN05326647, study PRJNA326480) | marine metagenome | isolation source: seawater | place: Indian Ocean: North | collected 2010 | reverse complement strand
TTTAAAAAAAAATAAAATTTTTTTTTCAGTAAATTTTCAAAGAAATTTTTCAAGTATATACAAAAAATATTTTATGAATTTAAAAAAAGGAATACTGGGAAACAATTTAAATTTTTTCTGCTATTATAATCGAGATTTTTACTCAAATGCTACACATTTATTAAATTTACTAATTTTATCTAGCAAAAAACTTTTAAGCGTAAAAAAAATAAATTCAAAATGTATATACCTAAAATTTAGTAATTTAGATGCTTATTTTTTTGAAGTATCAAAAGAATATAACAACAATTCTTTTTTAATATTTGGATCAAAGGGAAAATTTGAGATTACATCAAGGCCAGAGGTAGGAAAATTATATTTAAAAGCTAAAGATAAAAACTATAAAGAAATAAATAAATTAAAGTTGAAAAAAAAAATTAAATTTTTACAAAAATATCCACAAAAAAGTGTTTTAAATAATATTTATAAAACACTTAAAAAAAATACAGAGCCTGATTTGTCATTAAATCATGTTGCTATATATTTACAATACATGGATAAAATAAGAAAAATTGTATGAAGATAAAAAGATATAATTCTATAGGTAGAGAAGAGTTAATTGCTGCAAGCAAAGTAATTAAAAACGGTATTCTATCTGATTTTATTGGATCTAATTCAAAAAAATTTCTAGGAGGTAAATATGTTCAAAAATTTGAAAATCAGATTACAAAATATTTTAAAGTAAAATATGCTATTACAACTAATTCATGGACAAGTGGATTGATTGCTGCCTTGGGCTCAATGAATTTACAGCCAGGAGATGAAGTAATATGTACTCCATGGACTATGTCGGCTTGTGCAAGTTCAATCCTTCATTGGAATGCAATTCCTGTATTTGTTGATATAGACAAAAATACTTTTAATTTTAATCTTGAGAATTTAAAAAAAAACATAACTAGAAAGACCAAAGCAATTTTAGCTGTAGATATATTTGGACAATCTGAAAATATTAATGAAATAAAAAAAATAATAAAAAATAGAAAGATATATATACTATCTGACTCTGCACAAGCAATTGGTGCGAAATATAAGGGGAAGTTTGCAGGTACGATTGCAGATATTGGTGGATATAGTTTGAATTGTCATAAACATATAAACACTGGTGAAGGTGGAATTATAGTTACCAACAATAAAAAACTTGCTGAAAAATGTAGATTAATAAGAAATCATGCCGAGTCAGTCAATAAATCAAAAAAAAAAAAGGACTTAACAAATTTAGTTGGTTATAATTTTAGACTGGGTGAAATTGAGTCTGCTATAGGAATTGAGCAATTAAAAAAACTAAATAAAATCTTAGCTTACAGAAAAAAATTAGCTTTTGAACTTATTTCAAAAATAAAAGACTTACCCGGTCTTCAAACTCCTCACTTGAAAAGAAATTGTACACACATTTTTTATGTTATTCCATTTGTGCTTGATCTTTCAAAGTTAAAATATAATAGAAAAAAAATTGTACATTTATTATCAAAATCTGGTGTAGTGGGTTTAAATGAAGGGTATCAAAATTTACATAGACTTCCTTTATTCCAAAAAAAAATTGCTTATGGATCGTCTGGTTTTCCTTGGAAGCCATTTAATCAAAGAATTTCTTATAAAAGAGGTAATTGTAAAGTTGCTGAAGATTTACATAATAAAACTTTTTTTTATTTAAGTTTATGTTCATATGATTTTAAAATGGCTCATATGAAAAAATTTGCAAAGATATTTCAAAATCAGTGGAAAAATATCAAAAAAAATTAAAAAAGAAAATTATATTGTTCTCTAATGATCCTGGTGGAGCGCAAGTTCTTTCATCGTATTTTTTTTTTCACAAAAATAAAAATATATATTTATGCAGCTCAAGATCTACTGAAAAATTCTTTAAAGAAAAAAAAATTAAATTTAAAAAAATATCCTTTAAAAAAGCTCTTCATATTGGCTCTGAGTTTTATACATCAACAAGCTGGAAAAGTAATATTGAAGTAAAGGCAATTAAAGAATTAATTTATAGAAAAAAAAAAGTTATTACTTTTTTGGATGGATGGGAAAACTATAAAGAAAGGTTCAAATATAAAAAAAAATATTATTTTCCAACTGAAATCTGGAATTTTGATGATTTAGCAAATAAATACTGTAAGAAAATTTTTACAAAAAATATTAAAATAAAAAATAAAAAAAATTTTTTTATTAAATATGCATTAAAAAAAATATCTCGAAATAAAAAATCTAAAAATTATAAAAAAAACTGTCTTTTTTTGACAGAGCCTCTAACCGAAACTTATAAAAAAATGTATAAAAAATTACCACCCTACTCAGAATTAAAAGCATTTACTTTTTTTTTAAAAAAAGTAGGAAAATTAAAAAAAATAGAAAATATAAATGTTAAAATTCATCCAAATGATAAAATTGAAAAATATAAAAGAATTGTAAAAAAATTTAATCATTTAAAAATTAAATTTACAAATAAAAATATTTATACTCTTTTAAGAGAAAATTTTTATGTAGCTTCGTGTGCAAGCTCAATTATGTACTTAGCTGAAAAAAACAAGAATATGGTAATTTGTTGTATCCCCAAAAAAAATATAATACCAAAACTTCCCCTAAAAAAATTTAATTATTTATATAATTTATAAAAAAAATTATTATGTTAATCATTAATCTGAATAATGATCGTAATTTTTGTTAAATAATTCATAAGTTTACAATTAATATATTTGTGGTAGCAAAGCATATTAAGAATATGCAAAAAAGAATAATCAACAGCCCAAGGGACTTAAAATATTTAGGTCAAAAATATAAAAATAAACAAATTGTTTTATGTCATGGTGTTTTTGATCTTTTGCATATTGGGCATATTAATCACTTTAAGGAAGCTAAAAACTTAGGTGATATTTTAGTTGTTTCAATTACTGCTGATAATTTTGTAAACAAAGGGCCTAGAAGACCGTTATTTAATTCTGAACAAAGATCTAATTCTATATTAGCATTAGAAAACGTAGACTATGTTTTTATTAATAATAGTTTGACTGCAACTGAAGTAATAAAAAATCTTAAACCCAAAATATATTGTAAAGGAAAGGATTATAAAGATAATGATCTTGATTATACAAATCAAATAATTGAGGAAAAAAAAGCTATTAAATCAGTAAAGGGGCAAATAATTTATACAAAATCTGAAATTTTTAGCTCAAGTAAAATAATTAACCTTTTTTCTAATAATTTATCAAAAGAAAACAAGAGCTTAATTTCAAAAATAAAAAATAAATATTCATTCAAAAAAATTAAAAAAATTTTAGACAAGGCCCACAATTTAAAAATAATGATAGTTGGCGAAACTATAATCGATGAGTATGTATTTTGTGATGCTGTTGGAAAGTCAGGAAAAGAACCCGTGCTGGTACTTAAGGAAATGAAATCAGAACAATATTATGGTGGGGCAGCGGCAATTGCAAAACATATTTCGAATTTTTCTAATAATATTTCATTATTAACAATGCTTGGAGAAAAAAATGAATTTAAAAGTGGCCTTAAAAAAAATCTTTCTAAAATTAAAATAGAACATATAAGCAAAACTAATTCTCCAACTATAGTAAAAAAAAGGTTTTTAGATCATATTACTAAAAGTAAAGTTTTAGGAGTTTATAAAATAGATGATGAACCTCTAAACAAAAAAGATGAAATAAATCTAATTCAAAAAATTAGAAGTAAAATAAAAAAAAATGATTTAGTAATAATTTCAGATTACGGACATGGTTTTATTACTGACAAAGTAGCTAAATATCTTTGTAAAAACTCAAAATTCCTAGCTTTAAACACTCAAATTAACGCCTCAAACATTAGTTATCATAGTATAGAAAAATATAACAAAATTGATTTCTTTTTAATAAATGAAAGAGAAATAAGACATGAATTTAGAGATAGAAAAAATAAAGCTGAAATTTTAATGAAAAAAATAAGTATTCAAAAAAAAATAAACCATGTCGTTCTTACCAGAGGTAGCAAAGGGTCAATTTTATATAATAGAAAAAAAAACTCGTATTTTTATTGTGAAGCGTTAACCGATAAAATTGTTGACAAAGTTGGGGCTGGAGACTCGATGTTGTCCATTATTTCAATATGCATTAAAATTGGTTTTGATGAGGAGTTATCATTATTTTTAGGCTCACTTGCTGCAGTTCAATCTTTGGAAAGTTTAGCAAATAAAGAAACTACAAGTAAATTAAAAATGCTTAGATCAATTGAGTATCTTTTAAAATAATTTATGGACCATAAATCATTATTAAAAAAAAATTTGTTTAAAAACAATTTCAGAAATTTAAATAACCAATTACTTTTAAGGTTATACATTTTTATGAAAAGACTGAGAATATGTGAAGTTGAATTAGAAAAAGAATATCATCCAGCTGATCAAATGAGGTGTCCAGTTCATTTTTGTGTGGGCCAAGAGGCAATTCCTGCAGCGTTATCTGAGATTTTAAATAAGAATGATTACTTGTTTTCACATCATAGGTCTCACGGATATTATCTTGCTAAAAATTGTCCAACAAAATATTTATTTGCGGAACTTTATGGAAAGAAAACAGGCGCTAATGGAGGATTAGCTGGTTCGATGGATTTGTCTTATCCAAAAAATAATTTTTTTGGAGGAGCTATATTAGCTGGAGCTGCATCAATTGCTATGGGAGTAGCAATGTCATTTAAACTTAACAAAAATAATAAAAATATTGTTTTTGCAGGCTTAGGAGATGGTGCTACAGAAGAAGGATTATTTTGGGAAACATTAAATTATTCATCTCTGAAAAAGCTTCCTATTATATATGTTTGTGAAAATAATAATTACTCTACCTTTTCGCCTCAATCTAAAAGACAGGTAGGTGATAGTATTTCAAAAAGAGCTGAGTCTTTTGGAATTAAATCATTTCAAATATTTGGCAATGATGTTTCAAAACTTTATCAGATTTTTGATTTTACTAGCAAACAAGCTCGTAAGGGAAAAGGTCCTTTTTTAGTTGAAGCTTTTACATACAGAACTAGTAGCCATGTAGGAACAGTTGAAGAAGAAAAGAATATAAAATATCGAGATAGTAGAGAGCAAATTTTTTGGAAAAAAAATGATCCTATAAAAGTTTTAGAAAATTTCTTAGAAAGAAAACGTATTTTAAACAAAAAAATAAAAAGTAAATTAGAAAAAAAAATATTTAGTGAAGTTCAAAAATCATTTTTATTTGCAAAAAAGAGCAAGTTTCCTAGTTACAACAATTGGAAAAATCTTAATTATGACAGTACGCATTCAAAGTTCAAAATAAAGTTAAGAAAATTGAATAGTAGTACTTTTGACGTTGATCAATCTCAAGTTCCGACAAAAGGATTTTAATGAAAAAAAAAAAAATTTCTTACGCTGAAGCAATTAATCAAGGCATAAAACAATCAATGGAAATTAATAAAGATGTTTTTGTTATGGGTCAACTTATCGATTACAGTCCAGGAGCATTTGGTACTACAGCTGGGTTAGTTGAAAAGTTTGGTATTGATAGAGTAAGAGATTTCCCTGCATCAGAGAGCGCTATGACAACAGCTGCAATAGGTGCAGCTCTAAGTGGAAAAAGACCAATATTAGTCCATATGAGAATTGATTTCATGATCTATTCTTTAGATGCAATAGTAAATTGGTTAGCTATGTGGAGGTTTAAATCAAATAAAGAGTCTAAAGCACCTGTAACAATAAGGGCTATTGTGGGAAAAGGTTGGGGACAAGGTCCTCAACATTCAAAAAGTTTACATTCATGGTTTGCTCATCTTCCTGGAATTAATGTCATAATGCCATCAACACCCTTTGATGCAAAGGGCCTTTTGATTGAGTCTGTTTTTTCAAACAACCCAACAATAATTATTGAACATAGATCTTTGTTTAATTTGTATGAAAATGTTCCAATAGAACCATATACAATTAAAATTGGAAAAGGTTTAATTAGGAAAAAAGGAAAAGATATAACAGCAGTTACAGTAGGTAATGCTGTAATAGACACACTTAAAGCCTCACAAAAACTTAAAAATATTGGTATTGATGTAGAAGTTATAGATTTAAGATCTCTTACCCCGATTGATAAAAATTTAGTATTTAGTTCAGTTAAAAAGACCAGAAGGCTAGTTGTAATTGACGCAGGATGGGAATCATTTGGAGCAGCATCTGAAATTATTTCAATTGTTAGTGAAAACAAATCTATTAAATTGAAATCAAATCCTATCAAAATTTGTTTGCCAGATAGTCACACTCCTATGAGTGCTAAATTGGAAAAAAGCTATTATTTTGATGAAAATAAAATTTTTAAGACTATAAGAAGTTCGTTTAACATTTGAATTAGTATAAAAAAAAAGTATTAGTTTGTTTATGAAAAATATAAATTTTTACCCAAAACAGTACACAAAAGACCAAAAAATAAAGTTAAATCATAGCTATTTAATAGAGCAATTTTCAGATTACTCAAAAATACTTAAAAAAGTTATTAAAGTTATAAAAAAAGGTGATTACACACTAGGAACAGAAGTTGATAAATTTGAAGCAGCAATTTCCAAAAGAATGAAATGCAAACACACTATTGCAGTTGGAAATGGAACAGATGCTCTATATTTAACTTTAAAAGCTTATGGAATTGGGATTAATGATGAGGTAATTACCACTCCTTTTACTTTTATTGCTACAGTTGGATCAATTGTAACAGCTGGTGCAAAACCTGTTTTTGTTGATATAAAAGATGATTATAATATAGACGAAAAAAAAATAGAAAAAGCAATTACGAAAAAAACTAAAGCTATTATGCCTGTTCATTGGGCAGGTAGACCTGTTGAGCTTAGAAAAATTTCTAAAATTGCAAAAAAATATAATCTTAAATTAATTCAAGATTCTTGCCATGCCATAGATTCACGATATTTTGGTAGATCAATTGTTGATTTTGGAAATGCATGTACTTTTAGCATGCATCCACTTAAAAATCTGAATATTTGGGGTGATGGAGGTTTTATTTTAACAAACGACACAAGTCTTGCTAAAAAATTATATTTATTAAGAAACCATGGATTAAAAAATAGAAATAATTGCGATTTCTTTGCTTATAATTCGCGCCTCGATACTATTCAAGCAGCAGTAGCAAATTATAAATTAAAAAATAAATTGAATAATATTACTAAAAAGAGAATAAATAACGCTAAACAGTTAGACTCTTTGCTTAAAAAAAATCATTTTGTTAATACAGTAAAAAGAGACAAGAATTTGAAAGAGGTTTTCCACCTTTATCAAGTTAATGTAACAAAAAATAGAGACCAATTAATAAAATATTTGAAATCAAAAAATATTGATGCAAAAGTTCATTATCCAATTCCAATACATTTACAAAAAGCAGCTAAATTTTTAAAATATAAAAAAGGAGACTTTCCAGTTGCGGAATTTATGGCAAAGACAAGTGTATCATTGCCTGTCCATGAATATATTAACTCAAAGGATGTTTTACACATGGCTAGTACCATAAATAACTTTTATAATGTAAAATAATAATGAATATTTTTGTTACTGGAGGTTGTGGATACACTGGCTCAGTATTAGTAAATAAATTATTAAACAATAATCATAAGGTTACTGTTCTTGATACCCAATGGTTTGGAAATTATTTAAAAAAATCAAAAAATTTAAAGATAATAAAGGGTGATATCCGAAATTTTAATAATATTTCGTTAAAGAAAATCAATGCAGTTATTCATTTAGCAAATATTGCTAATGATCCAAGTGTTGAATTAGACCCTAATCTATCCTGGGAAGTAAATGTTCTTGCTCTTAAAGATATTTTAGAAATTTGTAAGAGAGATAAAGTTAAACATTTTATTTTTGCTAGCTCAGGTAGTGTGTACGGTGTTAAAAAAGAAAAAAAAGTTACAGAGGATTTAGATTTAGTTCCTATATCGACTTACAATAAAACAAAAATGATAGCGGAAAAAGTAATTCAAAGTTATCATAAATATTTAAAATATCATATAATTAGGCCTGCTACTGTTTGCGGGGTTTCACCAAGAATGAGATTAGATGTGACTGTTAACTTATTTTCTTTTCAGGCATTAAAAAATAAAGAGATAACAGTGTTTGGTGGAAAACAAATAAGGCCAAATATTCATATCAATGATTTAACAAATGTTTATTTACATTTTTTGAAAAACAAAAACTTTCCATCTGGAATTTATAATGCTGGTTTTGAAAATTTAAAATTAATAGATATAGCAAAAAAAGTTGCAAAGATCATTCCTTGTAAAATAAAAGTTAAAAAAAACTTTGATATCAGATCCTATAGACAAAATTCTGATAAGTTATTAGGAACAGGCTTCAAAAGAAAATATTCTGTAGAAGACGCAATATTTGATATTAAAAATGACTATCAAAAAATTATGAAATTAGATATAAATAAATCTTTTACTGTTAAATGGTTAAAAAAATTAATTCAAAAATCGAAAGTCAAATAAATTAATGAAAAATAATAATCAAATAGCAAATGAAGCAAACGCTTATTATAAGCGTCAAATTGATTATACGATTAAAGCTTATGAGAAAGAAAATCTTCTACCAAGAAGGTATGTGCTTGTCTTAACAAATTTATGTAATTTAGCATGCACATTCTGTTTTCAAGAAAGAAAAAAAAGAGCTGACAGAATGTTAACTGAAGACTGGATTAATTTAATTGATCAAATTCCACAGGGTTCAAGAATAACTTTGACTGGGGGTGATCCATTTATGTTTAAAGACTTTTTAAAGATATTTAATAAAGCCAATCAAAAAGCTGAAACAAATATGATTACAAATGGTATTTTGTTAAATGATGATAAAATAGATGCTCTTCTAAAAGAAGAAAATTTTAAAGTGCTTGCAATATCTGTAGATACCATTGGAAATACGAATAGAGACGTTAAGCCTCAACATTGGAAAAAATTTTTAGTCCAATTAGATAAGTTTAATAAATTAAGATATAAATTAAACAAAAAGACATCTTTAGATATAAAAACAGTTATTTTAGACGAAAATATTCCAGATCTGATTAAAATACATAAATTTGCTGTAGAACAGTTAAAGGCAGACACGCATAGCTTCATGCTTTTAAAGGGTGCCGATATTCAACACTCAGATATAATGTTTGATTTTGATAGAATAGATGAAATAACAAGTGCGCATGAATATAAAAATTTTGATGAATTGATAAATCAACTAAATCTAATAAAAAATTATGATAAACATAATAATAAAAAATCATATTTACACCCAACTCTAATTAACTTTCAACAAGAAGAAGACTTTAAAAAAGAGGATTTAATTTATCTTAATAATAAAAAACATATACCTCAAAATTTTTCAAAGTGTTATGCTCCATGGGGTGGAGTATATATTAATGTAGATGGAAGTCTTTTCCCATGTATGGCTGTCGCGGTAGGTAATGTAAAAACAGAAAAATTGAAAGATATAATTTTCTCAGAAAAATTTATGAAATTTAAGTCAAAACTTAAATTGCACGGAACTTTAAATGGCTGCAATAGATGTGGATATCTTAAGAATAAGAATTTTTATCAAAATTTTTAATAAATATAGCAGATTATAATGGGTGTATTGAGAAAATATATATTTGGTAAACATAATTCAGTTAAAAGAGATTATTTTGACAGAATGTTAAATAATAAGCCAAAATGTGTAAAGTTAGCTAAAAAGTTTGGATATGCATACTGGGACGGAAGCAGAAGAACAGGTTTTGGTGGGTATAAATATATAGAGGGTTATTGGACCGAACTAGCAAAAAATTTAATAAAAGATTACAAGCTTAAAGATAAAAGTAAAATATTAGAGGTTGGGTGTGGTAAAGGTTTTTTACTTCATGAGTTAAAAAAAATTAATTCTAAATTCAATATATCGGGATTTGATATCTCTAGATATGCCTTAAAAAGATCAACAAGTTTAGTTAAAAATAATTTATATTATCAAAAGGCTCAAAGTAAATATAAATACAAAAATAAAGAAATTGATTTTCTTATTTCAATAAATGTACTGCATAGTTTAAAAATTTATGATTTTGAAAAAGCAATAAATGAAATTAATAGAGTATCAAAAAAATCTTATATTGTTGTTGAAAGTTATAGAAATGAAAAAGAGTTATTTAATTTACAATGCTGGAATACAGTAGGAGAGTGTTTTTTTGACCCAATAGAATGGAAATATTTGTTTAAAAAATTTAAATACAAAGGAGATTACGAATTTATTTTTTTTCAATAAAATAATGAATATATTAATAACTGGTAGCAATGGCGTAGTTTCTAGAGAATTATTTAAACATTTTAAAAAAATAAAAAATATTAAAATTTATTTTTCCTCAAGAAAAAAAAAAAATATAAATAAAAATATATTTTATTTGGATCTTAAAAAAAAAATAAACTTGAATAGATCATTTGATGGCATAATTCACTGTGCTTCAAATCATCCGTATACAATATCAAAAAAAGAAAAAAATAAATTAAAAAAAGAAAATATTTTAATGTCGAAAAATCTTAGCGACTATTGTAATAAAAAAAAAATAAAAAAAGTTATTTTTATTTCAGCGATCAATACTTATGGATCAATTAAAAAAAATATCATTAATGAAAATTATATACCCAATAATCCTTCTTGGTATGGTCTCTCTAAGCTTGAAAGTGAAAAAATCTTTTTAAATCATAATAATCAATATAAATGCATTTGTTTAAGAGTTCCTGGTATTTTCACTTTAGATCTAACAAAAAACCATCCTTTAATAATAAGTATTATTAAAAAACTTATTAATGGTTCTAAAGTTGAGGTTTATAACAAAAATGGTTTGTTTAATAATATTATAGATACTTATGAAATATTTAAGATCTCAAAGTTATTTCTTTTTAAAAAAGAAAACACCTCTGATATATACAATTTAGCTTCAAGCAAACCAATTAAATTTATTTATATTATTAATTATTTGAAAAAAAAATTTAATTCTAGATCTAAAATTATTAATATAAATAATAAACAAAAACCATTTATAATTGATTCCAGAAAAATTGAAAAAAATTTCAATATTAAAATTTCCTCAACTTTAGAGATAATAAAAAGAAATTGTGAAAAAATAATTTAAAATTAGTATTATTTACCTTTGTGTTTCAAAAAAATATAAATTATAAAATAAACAAATGTTTATAAGTGAAGAAGAAAAAAAAATAAGCCAGCAATATATTAAAAAAGGCTTCGTGAAGGCTGATATTGAAGATTTAAAAAGTCTCGACTGGGTTAAACATTTTTTAATTAAAACTTCATATGATTTATTAAAAATTAAAAATAGACGAGAAAAAGATTTATTAAATAATATAGATAAGTATGTAAGACCAAACAATTTAAATAATTTTAGAGTAAAGGTAATAAACAAATTAAATTCATCAGACAAATTTAGAAAGAGTTTTTTTAGCATTTCAAAAAATTTAGTTGAAAATATCGTAGGTAATGAATTAGCTATGCAAATGAGAATTAGTCTTAGTATACAAATGCCAAGAGATAATAGTTCACTTTTACCTGTACACGCAGATACATGGTCAGGAGTTTCTCCATTTGAAGCTGTGATATGGTTGCCTTTAGTTGATTGCTATAAATCAAAGTCGATGTTTTTTTTACCTGCAAATAGAGCAGATAAATACAAAAATGTTATATTTAAAGGAAGTAAGAAAAGTGGAGATATTTTTAAAAAAATAAAGAAGGATTTAATTTGGTTAAATGTAAAGTATGGACAGATAGTTATTTTTGATCAATCATTTCCTCATGGAAATATAATAAACAAGGAACTGACTTCGAGATGGTCACTTAACTGCAGATTTAAAAGTATATTTACTCCTTTTTCTGACAAAAAACTTGGAGAATATTATGAGCCAATTTCTCTAAAGGCTGCATCTTTGAGAGGAATTTCTTATAAATCATAAATGAAATTTAAAAAAAAATTAAGAGGCTACATTTTTTCAAGGCCTTTCATGGGTGAAAGAGTTCCGCAACATGTACAGAATATAATTATAAGAAACTATTGTTCTGAGAATAAATACCAATATCTATTAAGCTCTACAGAATATGTTTTTAAAAATAGTGATCTAATGTTAAAGCAAGTAATGTATGAGCTTACTGATATAGATGGTGTAGTATCTTATAGTTTATATCAGTTACCTGAAGATACTGAGAGTAGACAGGAAATATATAAAAATATTTTAAAAAAAAAAAAGGAATTCCATTTTGCATTAGAGGGACTTAAAATAACTAATAAATTTGAAGTAGAAAAAATAGAAAAGCTTTGGCTCATAAAAAAAATATTACCATACTGTCCTAAGACTTTAGATATAAAAAAATAATTTTAAAAAAATTAAAAATGATAAATTTTTTAGAAAGAAATATCGAGGAAATAAAAAAAAATGGTTTTTTAGCCTTAAAAAAAAAAATTAAAATATTAATTAAATTTATTCTTTTAATATTACCAAAATACTTATTTTTTATATTTATCTTATTTTTTATTTATTTATTGAAACCACTAATTCCAATTAGATTTTATCAATTAAACTCATCACGAATAGGACATTTTGTTCTAAATCCAGAAATATATTTGTGTGAAAAAGAATTTTTTAACAAAAAGGGTTTAGATATATTTTGTTATCAAAAAGAAATATGTAATAATTTTTTAGCAGAATTATTTAAAAGAAAACTTATAATTTTTCCAAGACAAATAATAGAACCAATTATAATAATTAATAATTTTTTAATTAAATATTTTAGTTATTTTAAAAATCATAAGATTCATATCACTTGTCCTGATAGAGATGTAAATAATTTATTTGATAAATTTGAAGCAAATTTTAAATTTTCAGATGAGGAAAATTCTCGTGGTTTGGAGTATCTCAAGAGCAAAGGTTTAAATAAAAATTCAAAATTTGTTATTTTATATGTCAGGGATTCTAAATATTTAGAAATAAAATACCCCAAACAAAATTGGGGTTATCACGATTATAGAAATTTTAATATTGAGGATTTCATTCCCGCTGCAGAGGAATTAACACGTAGAGGATTTTTTGTTTTTAGAATGGGATCAATTGTTGAAAAAAAAATTCAGAGTAAAAATAAAATGATAATTGATTATGCCAGTAGTAACGAACGATCAGACTTTTTGGATATTTTTTTATGTGCAAAATGCAATTTTTGTCTATCAACGTCATCTGGATTTGATGGGATACCACAAATATTTAGAAGGCCAGTAGCCTCAATTTTTGTTCCTTTTTATTTGATATATTCTTGGTCATCAAATCAACTCGTCATGACCAAACATCACTTTTCAATCTCAAAAAAAAGAAATCTAAAATTAAGTGAGTTGTTAAAAATTGATCAAAAAAAACTGCTCTTTACAAGTGAATATGAAAAAAACGATATAAAACTAATTCCAAATTCACCAGATGAAATTTTAGAATTTGCAAATGAAGCTGTATCCATTTTTACTTTAAATGATAAAAGCAGTGTAAATGAAAAAAATCAAAAAATATTTTGGAGTCTTTTTGACAAATTAATTAAAATTCAAAATTTAAATAATTATCACGGTAAATATAAAGCTATAATTAGTGAAAGTTTTTTAAAAACAAACCCAGAGTGGTTACAGTAGTTTAAGTTTTGTCTATTATTGCTATTGAGCCTGAGGTTTCAAGAAACAAAACAATTTTTTTTAATTCTTCTATGTATATAATATCTCGTACTCTCTCGTTTAATTTTAAAACATCATAAGATTTAATTTTTTTTTTATCTATCTCCATAAAATGAATAGACATGTGATTTATTGTATTTTTTCTACCTAGAGCACCAATAATATAATAATTATTTTTTGTTTCTAAAAATTTAGAAATTTCAACTATTTGTGATATAGCAATTGAAAAAGGAAGCCTGTAGTTAAAACCAAAATGACAATTAAAATATTTTTAAACATTATTGAATTTATGATGATAGTTTTTTGTTATATAACACAATTAAATGAATAAGAAAATTTATATCACTATCTTAATTGTAGTTTCAATCTCCTTAATAGGAGCTCTTTATGTGAAACATAATGACACAAGTTTGTTGAAAACTGTAAAAAAGGTACTTCCAAAAAGTTTTAAAAACTATTTAAAAAAAAACATTTTTTATAAAGATGAACTAAAAAGACAACTAGAGGCTCAGCAACTATCTTACCAAAAATTAGAAAAAGCATATGATAACGTAAAGTATAATTTAATTCAATTACAGCAAAATCAAAACCTGGTTAATTCTCAAAACTTACCATTCACTCAGCTGCTCCAATTAGACATAAAAGAAATAAAATTGAATATTAAAAAAATAAAACCTAGTGATATGCAAGATAATTATAGACATTCAAAAAAAGTAAATTCATTTTATCTAGAAAGTGATGAAAATAATATTTATATTTTTTTTAAAAATGGAGATATATTTTTTTTGAATATCTCTGATATTAATCAAGAACAACTTGAATATAATTTTAAAAATATAAAAAATAATTTACCAGATTACGTAAGTGTCAAAGATACTCTGTTAGAAAACAATGAGCTTTATATAGTTATTTCAGACTCCTCAAGCAACTGCCAGAAAATGAAAATTTTAAATGCAACTTTAAGTACTGAATACCTTAATTTTGATGATTTTTTTTCCCTAGAAAACATTAATTACTGCGAGGAAAAAAGTGATAATGACGGGGCAAAATTTAAAAAAGGTTTTTTTAATGGTGGCAGAATTGAAATAATAAATTTTGAAAACTCAAAAAAAATGCTGCTGGCGGCAGAATATGAGGACAGTTCACTCATGCCAACAAAAGATTTATTACCAAAAGATTTTCAAGAAAATTATAGGGACTCAACTTGTAAATTTCTAATGATTGACTTTAAAGATAAAAGTTTTGAAATATTCTCATCTGGCCATAGGAACCCACAGGGATTAGTTGTAACAAAAGATAATATTATTATTTCAACAGAGCACGGGTCGAGAGGTGGAGATGAAATAAATAAAATAGAATTTAAAAAACATTATGGTTGGCCAATATCGTCTTATGGCGAAGAGTATGTTGATAATTTCAAAAATGATGAAAATTTTGTCTATTATAAAAGCCATTTGAAATATGGATTTCAAGAGCCAATATATTCTTTCGTTCCATCTATAGGTATATCCCAAATAATTGAGCTACCAAATTCCTTCCATAAAAGATGGCAAAATAATTTTTTAGTCTCTTCACTTATTGATGGATCTTTATATAGAGTAAGATTTAATTATGACTACACGTCAATTATTACAATGGAACAAATTCAATTCAAAAAAAGAATAAGAGACATAAATTATTTAAAAAAAACAGAGAGTATTATAATTGCCTTTGAAAATGATCAGGGTACTCTAGGTATTGTTTCAGCTAAAAAGTAGAAATTTAAAATAAATTAATATATTAATCTTTGATTATGAGAAATAAAATGAAAACAAATTTTATTAAACAATATAAAGCAGATATTAATAATTTAGTTAACCAATTACAAAATGATAAAATAATTGATCTTAAAAATAAAATTATAGATATTAAAAGAAAAAAACGAAAAGTATATATTTTTGGGAATGGGGGAAGCGCTTCTACGGCTAATCATATAACAGTAGATTTAACAAAAAATGCAAAAATAAAATCTATATCTGCATCAAATGATAACTTAATATCCTGTTTTTCTAATGATTACTCATTTGATGATTGGATGACCAAATATGCTGATTACTTTATAGAAAAAGGGGATTTAGTTATTTTATTGAGTGTAAGTGGAAATTCAAAGAATATTGTTAATTTAGCTAAATATTGCAAAAAAAAAAAAATTTTGTTCTATTCTCTAACTGGTTTGAAAAAAAATAATAAATTGAACAATCTTTCAAAATATAAAATTTGGATTAACTCAAAATCCTATAATCAAGTCGAAGTAATTCATTTTATGATTTTAGCTATAGTTGTTGATTTAATAATTGGTAGAAAGTCATATGGAACTAATCTGTAAAAAAGAAAATAATGTCAAAAAAAATCAAAAAATTTTGTTTTGATATTGATGGTGTTATCTGTTCAACAAGCAAGAGCAATTACCTAAAGTCCAAACCAAAAAGAAAAGTTATAAATATGATAAATAAACTTTATGAGAAAAATTATATTATCATATTTACAGCAAGGTATATGGGAAGGAACAAGGAAAATTCTCAAAAAGCCAAAAAACAAGGATATAAAAAAACATTTAATCAACTTAGTAAATGGGGTTTAAAATTTCATAAATTAAAATTTGGGAAACCATCTTACGATGTGTTTGTAGATGATAAAAATTTTTCATATAAAAATGATTGGGTTAAAGATTTTAAAAATAAATTTTTATAATTAAAAAATGAAAAAAAAATTAATTATTATTGGAGCAGGAGGTCATGCAAAATCTTGTATAGATGTAATTGAAAACCAGGGAAAATTTAAAATTTATGGAATAATTGATAAGGGCAATAAAAAAAGATTACTAAATTATAAGGTTTTAGGTAATGAAAAGGAATTACCAACTATTAGAAAAAAAATTGATCATGCTTTTATTGCAATTGGACACTTAAAAGATAATTCAGTAAGGTTAAAAATTCAAAAATTATTAAAAAAATATTCATTTAAATTACCAATAATTATTTCGAAAAAAGCTCATGTTTCTAAAAATTCAAAAATTGGGGAGGGAACTATTGTTATGCATAATTGTTTAGTCAATTCTTGTGCAACAATTGGTAAAAATTGCATAATTAATTCAGGAGCTATAATTGAACATGATACTAATATTCAAGATAACGTTCACGTATCAACAAATTCTACAGTTAATGGATCAGTTTTAATAGGCCAAAATTCCTTTATTGGAAGCGGATCAGTAATAAGACAAAATATTAAAATTAAAAATAATTCATTTGTAAAAGCAAATACATTTGTAAAAAAATAAAATATGTTAAATAAAAATAAGACTCCTCTAATTATTGCTGAAGCAGGTGTAAATCATAATGGGAAATTAATTAATGCATTTAAACTAATTGATGCTGCTAAAAATGCTGGAGCCGATTATATAAAATTTCAAATTTATAAAACTGAAAACTTAGTTGATAAAAAAATTGGTTTAGCAAATTACCAAAAAAAAAATCTTAAAAAAAAAATTAGTCAATTTAATATGCTGAAGAAATACAGTTTAGGATTTGATAAATTTTTTAAAATTATTAAATATTGCAAAAAAAAAAAGATAAAGTTTATTGCAACTCCATTTGATTTAGATAGTTTACAATTCCTAAAAAAAAACAAAGTTGATTTCATCAAAATATCATCGTCAGATATTAATAATTTTGAAATTTTAAGTGAAGTTACAAAATTTAATACAGATCTTATTTTATCTTCGGGCTTATCTGATATTAAAGAGATTAAAGAAACATTAGACTTTCTTTATAAAAAAAAAATTAAAAAAAAAAAATTAATATTGCTTCATTGCACATCAAATTATCCAACACCTATTATTGATGCAAATTTAAATGTAATTAAAAGTTTAAAAAAAAAACTTAAAATAAGCATAGGATATTCGGACCATACAAGAAGTCTTTTATCAGGAGCAATAGCTGTTTCGCTGGGAGCAAATATTATTGAGAAACATATTACACTTAAAAATACAATGGTTGGTCCAGATCATAAAGCTAGTCTTAATCCAAAAGACTTTAAATTGTATGTTGAAAATATAAATGAGGGAAAAAAATTACTAGGTTCATATAAAAAAAAATTAAATAAATCTGAAATATTAACTAAAAAAATTGTTAGCAGATATATTGTTGCAAAAAAATTTATAAAAAAAGGAGAAATTTTTTCAAAAAATAATATTACTTGTAAAAGAACATTTTATGGAATTAGTCCAAACAAGTGGCTGAAAATTCTAGGAAAAAAATCAAAAAAAAACTTTAAAATTGATGAAAGAATTTCATTAAATTAAAAAATGCAAAGTAATATTTGTTATATATCCGGAGCAAGGTCTGAGTTTGGAATAATTTCAGGTCTGTTAAAAAATTTGAAAAAAAGCAAAAGTCTTAAGTTAGAGGTAATATTTACTGGATCACATTTATCTAATTTTTATGGCAACACAATTAATGAAGCTAAAAATATTGGATTAAAAAAATACTATAAAGCAAAAATTTTGACGATTAAAAACAATAGAATTGATACATCAAATTTAATTTCTTCCTCAATATCTAAAATTAATAGATTGCTAAAAAAAATTAATCCAAAATTAGTTATTTTAGTTGGTGATAGATATGAAACTTTTTCAGCAGCCATAGTGGCTTATAGCAGAGGAATTCCAATTCTGCACTTTCATGGGGGAGAAAAAACTTTGAATTCTTTAGATGATAATTACAGACATTCTATAAGCAAATTATCTCATTACCACTTTGTTTCTAATAAAATTTATAAAAAAAGACTTATTCAACTTGGTGAAGTTCCAAAAAGTATATTTATTTGTGGCTCATTAGCATTGAAAAATATAGATAAACAAAATTTTTTTTCAAAAAATACTATAGAAAAAAAATTTAAAATTTTTTTTAGAGAACATAATATTATAGTAAATTTCAATAGCGAAACTTTAAGTAAGACAAAAACCGAAAATCAAATAAAGATAGTTTTAAGCTCTTTAGAAAAATTAAAAAATACTAGTATAATTTTTACTATGCCTGGAGCAGATGTTAATAATGATATTATTTTTAAGGAAATAAAAAAATTTGTAAAAAAAAACAAAAACTCATATCTAGTAAAATCTTTTGGATTTAAATATTATTATTCTATTCTAAATATTGTAGATTTTATGATTGGAAATTCATCAAGTGGAATAATTGAAATGCCTTTTTTTAATAAGCCGACAATAAATCTTGGAAAAAGACAAGATGGAAGAGTAATGTCAAAGTCAATTATAAATTTGAAAATTTCTAAAAATTTAATTAAAAAAAAAATTTTATATTTCCAAAGGCATAAAAAAAAAATTAATAACCTGAAAAATCCGTATAATAGTAAAATGACTTTTAAGGAAATTGAAAATATTATAAAAAAAATTGTTAAAAAAAAAACTTCATTTAAAGTATTTAAAGATTTAAATTTTTAGTATGTTTTTATCAAATAAATTTCTAAAATCAGCAATTATAACTAAAGATTCAAAGATAATTGATGCAATAAAATCATTAAATAAATCAACAATTCAAATAGTTTTAGTTGAAGATAGAAACAAAAATTTTTTTGGAACAATTACAGATGGTGATATTAGAAGAGCTTTAGTCAAAGGTAAAAATTTGAATTCAAAAATAGATACAATAATAAAAAAAAATCCACATATCTTAGAAAAAAAAGAGGACATAAATTATGTTAAGAATATTTTAAATAAAAAAAATATTAAACATTTGCCTATAATAAAGAATAGGAAAATTATAGGGGTTTATTCAAGCATTTTACCCGTTGGGAAAAGTGAAGTTATTGAAAATAGATTGATAATTATGTCGGGTGGATTTGGTAGAAGACTAGGTAATTTGACTAAAAACACGCCAAAAGGAATGTTGTTATATAAAAATAAACCCCTTTTAGAACATATTATTTTACTTGCAAAAGAAAATGGAATTAAAAATATTTATTTATCTGTGTATTATTTAAAAAAAAAAATAATTAAATATTTTAAAAATGGAAAAAAATTTGGTTTAAATATTAAATACTTGAGAGAACAAAGACCACTAGGAACTATTGGGTCAATTAGATATCTAAAAAAAGAAACAAAACCATTTGCAGTTATCAACTGTGACGTAATATCAAATATTAATTTTGATGAAATGTTTGATTTTCATAAAAAATCTAAATCAATAATTACAGTTGGGCTAAAAGAATTTTCTTATGAAAATCCCTATGGTGTTATTAAAAATTTAAGGAATAAATTTTTAGCTTTTGAAGAGAAACCAATAATTAATTTTAAAATAAATGCGGGTGTTTATATATTTAATAACAAAGTTATTGATATTATAAAAAAGAATAATATTAAGGATGTTCACAATCTAATTAATTTTTGCCAAGATAAAAAATTTAAAATATCAGTTTTTCCAATAATTGAAGATTGGACTGATTTTGGCCTTGCCAAAAAAATATTAAGGTCAAGGTAATTTTTCCTTGAATAAGTTTTTTTTTTTAATAATAATGTTTAATGAATTTTCTAAAAGGAAACTATAAAATTAAAAAAAAGTTCAAAAAAAAAAAACTCTCTAAGGAAGAGGAATTAGAAAAAATCTTTGAAGAGAATGCTAAGAAAAGAATTGGAGGTAGTATGGTTTATGTCTCCAAAAAAAAAGTTAATTGGGATCTAGAAGAGTAAGAAGTCAAAATTGTTTTTTCAAAAGTTACAAAAAAAAATTGGTAATATTACCAATGAGTCTTTATCAAAAGAGATATATAAAAATATTTTAAGAAATAGTAAAATTGCAAAAAAACACTATTCAATTAAAGAACTTAGAGATAAAAATTTTAATAATTCGAAAGTAGCACTTGTTGTAGCAGGAGGGCCCAGTCTAAGAAAAAAAGATTTCAGGAATACAATAATTAAATATAGAAAAAAATTTCACATTATATGTGCAGAAGGAACACTATTTTATTTATTAGAGAAAAAAATTATTCCAGATTTGGTAGTTACATTAGACCCACATAAAAAAAGAATTGTTAGATGGTTTGGAGATAAAAATTTAACTAAAAAAGATTTAAAAAAAGATGATTATTATAGGAGACAAGATCTTGACTTAAAATTTAGGAATGAAATTTCTACTAATAAAAAAATTTTAAATTATACTACTAAATATGGAAAATTATTAAATGTTGCTCCTTGTACATCTTCAAGTTCTCTTGTTGTTAAAAGGCTTGAAGAAATGAAATCTAAATTGTTTTGGTGGAATCCGTTTCTTGATGAACCAAACAAAAAAAATAGTCTTTCAAAAAAAATATATAAATTAAATAAACTTCCTCTTATAAATGGAATAGGTAATGTTGGATCTGCATGCTGGATGATGGCTGAAAGCGTATTTAAATTTAAAAAAATTGTTTTAATAGGAATGGATTGCTCTTATTATATTGATACACCTATAAAAGCTACGCAATATTATGATATTTTGATTAAAACTTTTGGAAAAAAAAATATCAATAAATTTTATAAAAGAATTTATAATAAAAAATTAAAAAAATATTTTTATACAGATCATGTTTATTATTGGTATAAAAATTTATTTATTGATGCGGCGAAAAGTTCCTCTTCTAAGACTTATAATTGCACGGAAGGAGGAATAATTTTTGAAAAGCCAATTATAACAAGAAAATTTATAGATTTTTGTAAAATTGAGTTAACTAAATAGATTTACATAAAACAAAAATATTATATATAGTACGCTTTATGGCTAAAGTCTTATTTATAAACCCTACAGTAAGAGAAGAAGAAGAGCCAAAACATATTCCGATGGGGATTGCTCAACTTGCAGCAATCGCAATTAAAGCAGGCCATGATGTTCAGATTTTTGATCAAAATGCATGGAGGCAAGATGATGATGTTGTAAGAGACGTTATTAGCTCTGATAATTGGGATTTAATTGGTATAGGAGGAATTACAACTGCTTATGCTTCTATTAAAAAATTAGCAAAGCTATCAAAAATCTGTTCACCTAAAAGTCTAGTTTGTTTAGGAGGTGGGGTTTTAACATCTATACCAAAAGAAGTTATGACTTGGTTGCCTGAGGTAGATTTTGGCTTTGTTGGAGAGTCTTACCAAACAATTATAGATGTTCTAGATGCACTAGATAGTAAAAATTATGATCTTAAAAATGTAGATGGACTTATATTAAGAGGAGAAAATAATAAAATTATTTTTACAAATCAGAGAAAGCTTTTACATAATTTAGATTTATTACCTTACCCAGCTTACGAATTATTCCCTGTAGAGGAAGTATACTTTAAGAACAGTGCAATGATGTACTCTGAAGAAGGTATGTTAGCTACAAGACGACTTGATATTAATGGAAGTCTTGGATGTTCTTTGGTATGCAAATTTTGTTATCACTTGGGAATAATTGGCGATATGAGATATGAAAAAAATAAATCTGGTGAAGTAGAAAATGTTTCTTTTGATAAAGAAGGAAACTACACAAGAAATATTAGATTTCACAGCCCAGATTATATAATTAATCAAGCAATTTACTTAAAAAAAAAATATGATGTTAACTTCATATATTTTTTAGACGAAAATTTTATGACAATGGATGTTTTTTCAAAAAGAACATGGTTGCGTGACATATGTAATGGCTGGAAAGAAGCAGGTTTAGTTCCCAAGAAAAAAAAGGACGGTACATGGGATGGAGTTTATTGGTCAGGAACAAGCCACGCAACACTTTGTAACCCTGAAGTTTTAAAAATGATGGCAGAACATGGATGTTCTCATTTAGTATACGGTTATGAACATTTTGATGATAGAATTTTAAAAACTATAGGAAAAGGCTCAAATAGAAAAACTAATATAAGAAGTTTTTTTTGGACATTAAAAGCTGGAATAAGACCAATTCCAAATCAAATAATAGGATTTCCAAATGAAGATTTTGATTCTTTAAGAATGCAGATGAAGGCATGGGATGATCTTGGTATTGTAACCAAACCACATTTTGCAACGGCTTATCCAGGCTCATTATGGTTTACAGAATACAGAGATGAGATATTAAACCAGTATAAAGGTCAAGGAAAAAAATTAGGTTTACACGATGATTTAGAAGCCTACATATATGATTTAGGAGATGCATCAAGAGTTTCTGGAGTAATTTCTAAAAATTTTAACGCTGTAGAATTAGTAGGTCTAAGA
>MDSZ01007963.1_pt1 | contig 23019 bp, 23 predicted proteins | sample 811201 | NCBI WGS metagenome assembly MDSZ01 (sample SAMN05326647, study PRJNA326480) | marine metagenome | isolation source: seawater | place: Indian Ocean: North | collected 2010 | reverse complement strand
CTCAATAGAATATCTTACTCCAGCCTGAGCTGCTAAATGATAAATATAATCAAATCTATTTTTTTTAATTAATTTATTTAAAGATTTTTTGTTATATACATTCATCTTTATAAATTTAAAATTTCGAAACTTATTAATATTTCTTACCCTATCTTTTTTGAGTCTGACCGAATAATAGTTGTCTAAATTGTCAATACCTACGATCTTTATTTTTTTATTTTTTTCTAAAAAAAATTTGGCAAGATTAAAACCAATAAAACCAGCAACACCTGTAATTAAAATTTTCATAAGAAAAATAAATTCTTAATTATTTAAACTAAGTTATAATTAAATTTGATCATTAGAAAAGAGCAAATTTTTACTTAGATAATTAAAATCATTTTATAAAAGAATTTTACTTAAAATGCTGATGTTTTTAAGTTTCATTAGATTATAAAAGAATAGTTTTTATTAAAAAATTGCTTTTTTTTAAATTATTGAGTGGACTGTCCTAATGTCTATCAAGATCTGATCGATTAAATTGAGACGATGAATAAGTTTTTAAATAACAATTAATATTTAGTTCTATTTTCATTTACAATATAAATTGATTTAATTTGTTTAAATTGTTTTTTTTTTTGTTAAATTATAAATAAACAAATATTTAAATACTTTATTAATTTAAAAAAATTAAAAATTTCTCAATGAAAATAATGAAACTTCTTTTAACTATTTATTCTAAATTAAATTTTATGAAAATATTTGTTAAATTATATTTAGCTTTAAGAAATAAAAAATATTTTTCAATAAACAAGTTAGATGAAAAAATCGAGAAGAAACATCTTAACTATGACAATGGTTTTTATGTTGAAATTGGAGCAAACAACGGCATCAACCAATCTAATACCTTTTTTTTTGAATTATTTCGAAATTGGAAAGGTATATTGATTGAACCATTAGAGCTTAAGTTTCATGAATGTAAAAAGTTTAGATCAAATAAATCAAATAAATTTTTTAATTATGCTTGTGTAGGTTTTGATTATAAAAAAGAATATATTAATATTCTTGATCTTGATTTAATGTCTATTTCTGACAATTCATCTTTTGATAATCTACAAAAAAAAGAGCACATAAAATATGGGGAAAAATTCTTACGCACAAAAGACAAGATAAGATCAGTTAAATCAAAAGTTACTGTTTTAAATGAAATCTTAATTCGATCTAAAGCTCCATTAATGATTGATTTTTTATCACTGGATGTAGAGGGTGCCGAATTAGATGTCTTAAATGGCATTGATTTTAATAATTATAATTTTAAAAATATTTTAATAGAAACTAAAAATTTTGATGAAATACATAATTTTTTAATAAAGAAAAATTATACATTCATTGAAACAATGTCATATCATGATTATTTATTTCAGTATTCTTTCAAGTAAAATAATCCTAAATCATAAATAGAATAGTTTTAACAAATGGATTCACAATATTATTTTTTAATGATAATTTTTTTATTTGAAAAAAGTTTGCCCAGATATAATTTTTTCCTTTAATTCTTTCGTCATAAGGATCCTTTAATTTAACAATAATATTCATATTGCTTTTTTTCCAAAATCTAGCCCCTTCTTCACAATGATTGCACTTATAAATTAATTCTGATTTTTTTAAGTCAATAACGATATTCTTAAATTGTGGAATGTTACCTCCATGAGCTCTATTGAGGTTTGATTGAGTTGCTTGAAATGAAGGACAAATCTTTAAATCTCCATTATCACCAGGTTCTGTTTTAGCTTCTAGTAAAAACTCTATTCCTCTCTGTTTTGTTTCTCTACAAATAAATGCTAAAAACCCGCCATGCAATTGTGTTAATATTGGTTGAGACCAACTTTTAACTTCTCTATTTGATGCATTCAAAATTTTTACACCTTGAACTTTAAAAAATTGTCCTGATTTATGTTTTAAATTTTTATTTTTATCGAAATTCCAGTCTTTACAGCTAGAAACATTAACTAACTTTGATTTAATTTTATAATCTTTTTTTAATTTTTTTCTCCAATTAAGGATTTTTTTTATGTCTAAATTATATTTTTTTTGTGAATAAATCTTTTTTCTTAATTCATTCAGTTTATTCAAATTATTTTTTTTTCTAATTAAATTCATTCAAAACCTTAATTATCTTGTTGATTTTAGTAGAGTTTAAATATGGATACATTGGTATAGATAAAATCTCACCACTTAGTTTTTCAGTAACAGGTAAATCTCCTTTTTTGTAATTTAAATACTTATAACCTCTCATTAGATGAATTGGGAAAGGATAAGATATGTTACAAAATATGTTATTTTTATTTAGATAACTCAGTAACTTTCTTCTTTTTTTGCATCTAATGACATAAACATAATAGGCATGATGACAATTTTTATTTTGTTTCGGTAAAATAATTTTTGAGTTTTTAATTTTAATATCATAGATTTTTGCAATTTTTCTTCTTTTGACTATATCTGAATTTAATTTTTTTAATTTAAAATTTAAAATACCTGCCTGCACTTCATCAAGTCTAGAGTTAATTCCGTGAAGTTCTGAATAATAAAGTTTTTTCATACCATATTTTCTTAGCATCACGCACTTTTCATATATTTTTTTTGAATCAGTTACAATCATGCCCGCATCTCCATATGCACCTAAATTTTTTGTAGGGTAAAATGAAAAAGCTGAAACATTTCCAAAAGAGCCAGACATTTTATTAAAATATTTTGCTCCTGCACTTTGAGCACAATCTTCTAAAATTTTGATATCTAACTTTTTTGAAATTTTTTTTAATTCTTTAATATTTACTGATTGCCCATATAAATTTACAGGAATAATAACTTTTGTTTTCTTAGTAATCTTTTTTTTTAATTTAGTCATATCCATTAAAAAATCATTTTCATCTATGTCAACAAAAACTGGTTTTGCACCTGCGCTCACAATTGCGGATACAGTTGGAACAGCTGTATTAGAAACTGTGATTACTTCATCTCCTTTTTTAACTCCTAAAGACATTAGGCCAATTAAAATAGCATCTGTTCCACTATTCACTCCAATTGCATATTTTTTTTTTATAAATTTAGAAAAATTTTTTTCTAATCTTTTTAACTCATTACCCAATATAAGATTACCAGATTTAAAAACCTTGTTTACGATATCAATAATTTGTTTTTTATATAAATTATATTCATCCAGGTAGGTCCATACATTAATTTTAAGTTTTTTGTTCAAACAATTTCCTTATTTTTGTGAGTCTATTTATTTCATTATAAAATTTATCAAAGTTTTTATTTAATCTAATTGTATCTTTTATATTAATTAGAAATGTATGAAAACTATTTTCAAATTTAAAATATTTTTTAGTATTATTCATTTTATAGTATAATTTATTATTTAATGGCTGTGAAAAAGCCATAGGTAAATAAAGTATTTTCTTATCATTTTTAACTTTTATAAAATTTTTATAATTTGAGTTAAATTTGAATGAACTTTTAAAATTAAAGTTTTTTTCAAATATTTTTACTTCAAAACTATTTATAATTTTATTCTTTAATTTTTTTGTAAAACTAAATTTATTTAAATTATCTTTATAAAATAAATCTAAACATTTGAATGCATATGAAGACATGTCGTTGTAACAACCACCTCCTTGAGATTTGTAATTTCTAAAATTATCTTTGTTAAGAGAAGGTATACTAAAAAAAATTTCTATATTTAATTTTTTTTTAAAATTAATTGACGAATAAAATTCTTTAAATCTTTTATTGAATGTGAAAACGATAGCTTCAGCTAAAAGAAGCCTCTTTTTTTTTGCAAGATTTAATAATTCATTATTTTTTTTGTAATTAAGAGAGAGTGGTTTATCAACAATTACATGTTTGTTTGAATTAAGAGCTTTTCTACAGTATTTAAAATGTAATGAATTAATTAAACTAATATAAACTAATTTAGATTTAGTTTTTTTAATTGCATAATCGTAATTTTTATAGGATTTTACAAAAAAATTATTTTTGATTTTTTTTCTCGAAGCTAGTTCACATTTGAAATTTTTACTTTTATGTAGTGATGGTAAAATTTTTCGATTTAAAATATCTGAATTACCTAAAAATAAAATTCTCATAATTCTTAAATTAAAATAATTATAGACAATAACTTTTATAATGTTTAAATAATTTGATTTAAATAGGATGAATATAGCTCCAATTGTATTGTTTGTATATAATAGACCAAATCTTGTTGATAAGGTTGTTAAAAATTTAAAAAAAAACACATTATCAAAAAGCTCTGAATTATACATTTTTTCAGACGGTCCAAAAAAAAATAAAAATGACATTCTGAAAATAAAAAAGGTTAGAACTTATTTAAGAAAGATAAAAGGTTTTAAGAAAATAAATATAATTGTTAGAAAAAAAAATCTTGGTCTTTATCAAAATATTACCTCTGGATTAAATTTTATTTTTAATAAAAGAAATTCAGCGATTATCTTAGAAGATGATATTTTAGTTTCAAAAAATTTTTTAACTTATATGAATGAATCACTCAACGTTTATAAAGATGACAACAAAGTTGGAAGTATATGTGCTAATTTATCTTCTTTGAATAGCAAAATGCCTGAAACTTTTTTTTTATATCACCAAGATTGCTGGGGATGGGCAACCTGGAAACGTTCGTGGAAATTATACTCACATGATAGTTCATATTTATTAAACAAGATAGTAGAAAATAAATTAGTGAAAAAATTTGATTTAGATAATAGTTATAAATTTTCAAAATATTTGAGAGAAAATATTCTTAAAAGAAGATCTTGGGCAACAAATTGGTATGCATCTTTATTTATTAAAAAAAAATTAAATTTATTTCCAGGATCTCAGATGTGTAAAAATATTGGTTTTGGAAAAGCTTCAACAAATTCAAAATTAAAGTTTGAAACTGTGGAATTATCCAAAAAAAAAATAAAGGTAAATAAAATTAATTTTGAGGAGTCAATTATAGGATATAAAGAAATAGTAAGATATTATTTAAAAATAACCAAAGAAGTTAAGATTAAATATTATAAATCTAAAATTTTTGAAAAGATAAAAAAATATTTTTAAGATGAATTTAAGAATGAGAGAAAACTTTATTACAATAATAAATTTTGATTATCTTCCTCAAGCATTGAACCTTTATTCGTCTTTAAAGAATAATTTTGAAAATTTTACATTATGGATTGTTTGTATGGATAAGAAAGTTGAGTCTTTTTTAAAAGAAAAAAAATATTTAAATATTATAATTATACCTTTAAAAAAAATTGAGAACCAAAAACTATTAAAAGTAAAAAAAGATAGATCTTTAGTCGAATATTGTTGGACCTTAACCCCATTTTTACCATCATATCTATTTAAAAAATACAAAAAGATCAAACGAGTTACCTATTTGGATGCTGACATTTTTTTTTTCAAAAGTCCAAAAAGAATTATCAATGAATTTAGCAGATCTAGAAAATCGATCTTTTTGACTGAACATGGCTTTGATCCTAAGGAAGATGAGTCTAAAATCTCAGGTAGGTTTTGTGTTCAATATATGATTTTTAAAAATAATGTTGCTTCAAAAGAAATATTAAAATGGTGGCAAAATAAGTGTTTAGAGTGGTGTTATGCTTTTTCCGAAAATGGAAAATTAGGAGATCAAAAGTATTTAGATTTGTGGCCAACCTTATTTAAAAAATCAATTCATATATCAAAATTTAATGAATATTTTCAAGCCCCATGGAATATAAAAAGATTTAAAGCTAAAAACATAATCTTATTTCATTTTCATGGTTTAAAGATTAATGGAAAAAAAATATATATTTTAAGTAAATATGGTTTAAATAAAAATATATTAAATAAAATATACATTCCTTACATTCAATTATTAAAGGTTAGTTTAGCAAAGATAGGTTTTGATATATATCAGAATAAAGAAAATGCTCTTTTTTTAAAAGATATTAAATATCAGTTAAATAATATATTTTATAAAAAAAAGGAATTAAAAAGATATATTTATAAATTATAAATAATAACACTTATGCAATTATCAAAAAAAAAAATTTTAATTACAGGAGGGAATAGTAGATTTTGTTTTTTTTTAAAAAAATATTTTAATGATAAAAATATTATTTACAGTGAAAAAAAAAAAATTAGATATTTTAGATTATTCCAATTTGTTAAAAGTTTTAAAATCTAATAAAATTAAAATCTTGATACATGTTGCAGCATTATCAAGACCAATGAAAATTCACGAAAAAAATATAGAAGACAGTATTTTGACTAATATTATTGGGACTGCTAATATTGTAAGAGTTTGCAAAAAGTTGAGTATCAAACTTATTTATTTTTCTACAAACTATGTCTATCCGTGTACAAACGGAAATTATAAAGAAACAGATGCACTTTTACCAATAAATAATTATGGTTGGTCTAAACTAGGTGGAGAGTGTGCAGTCCAAATGTTAAAAAATTCGCTCATCCTAAGATTAGCTATAACTGATTTTCCATTTAATTATAACAAAGCTATTAAGAATGCTTACTCATCTTTTATTTACAATAAAGATTTTGCAAAAGTATTACCAAACTTAATTAACGAAAAAGGAGTTTTGAATATTGGAGGAAAAAGACAATCAATTTATAATTTTGCTAAAAAGATGAATCCAAAAATCAAATCCATAATGATTAAGAAAAATTCAAAATTTCCAAAAGACAGCTCTCTAAATGTAAAAAGATTTAATCAAATTTTAAAAAAAAATGATAAATAAACCAATTTTGCTGAAAGGAAAAAAATATCATGACAAGCGTGGTTTTTTCCAAGAGATATATCTTTTAAAAAAATATAAAGTTAAAGTAATTTTTAGTGCAATAGCTTACTCAAAAAAAAATGTGATAAGAGGCCTTCATTTTCAAAAACCAAACAAACAAACAAAAATTATTCATGTGATTAAAGGTAAAATACAAGACGTTATAGTTAACTTAAAAAAAAACTCAAAAACTTATGGTAAGGTTTTTAGATATAACTTAGTCGAAGGTGACACATTGATTGTTCCAAATCATTTTGCTCACGGTTATGAATGTATTTCTAAAAATTGTATAGTTTTGTATCATTTGGACAATTATAGAAATATAAAAGGCGAAGATGGCATAAAATTTAATGACCCTGAATTAAATATTAAATGGCACACAAAGAGACCAATAGTTTCAAAAAGAGATAAAAATTGTTCGTCATTTAAAGAATTTAGAATGAAAAAATCAAATTAAGATTTAACAATTTTTAGATTGATAAAAGAAAGGAAAAATACTTTAGGTAGACTAGGCTTTTTAGGTAAATAAAATAATTTTATTTGAAGATATTATTTAATTTTTTAAAGAAAATTTTAACTAAAGTATTAAGATAAATTATACAAATTAAAATTAGGTTTTGATTATTTTTAGCTCTAATTCTAGTCTCTTCGTTTAAATGTTGCAAAGGTGAAAGTTTAGATGAAAATCCTCCACTTTGTACTTCACCAATAATTTTATTTTTTGGGGTGCTTTTGATTAAGATATTTCTATTCTTAAATAGTCTTAAATAAAAATCATAATCAGCAGAACATTTAAATTTAAGATCATAATAACCTATAATTTTGTGTAGGCTTTTTTTTATATAGAAACCAGTTGTATGAGATGTTGCAAAATCAAAATTATATGACAACCTTTTCAGATTAAATCCTGATTTAATAATATACCCTCCTAAATAATTTCTTTTAACTGTTGCAAAAAGCACATCAATATTTTGTTTTAAAAAATCGAGAACTATTTTTAATGAATTATCTTTGATTATATCTCCACTATTACAAAAACTAACATATTTTCCTTTAGATTGTAATATACCTTTATTCATAGCATCATATATTCCCTTATCCTTTTTTACTAAAATTTTATCAATTTTATTTTTGTATTTTTTGATTAAATTAACAGTGTTATCTTTTGAATTTCCATCAATTATAATATATTCAACTTCATTATTTTTTTGAGAAATAATAGATTTGATTGTTTTCTCAATATTAAGCTCATCATTCTTAACCACCGTAATTATGCTAAGTAATTTTTTATTTTTTTTCATTATTTTCTATTAGAATTGTTAAAAATTATAATCTAAATATAGGTTAAAATGAAACTCTATTATTGGTGCCCTTTTTTTTCAAATATCGCAACTGAAAAAGCTGTGATTAATTCTATTGTAGCAATAAAAAAATTTTCTAATAATAAAATTGATCCAATATTACTTGATGTTATAGGTGAATGGGAGCTACAAAAAAAAAAATTAGATGAAAAAAAAATAAAAAAAACTGATCTTCTTAGTTTTAAAATAATTCATTATTTACCAAAATATGGTTTTTTGAAAAGTAGATTTTCATATTTTATAGTTTTATTTATTTCAATTTACAAACTTCATAAAAAACTCAAAAAAGATGAACCTGATTTTATTGTTATACACCTTATGACATTTATACCATTGCTATTATTATTAATATTTAATTATAAAACAAAATTTATTTTAAGAATTTCCGGATATCCAAAATTGAATTATCTAAGGACTTTTTTATGGAAAATTGTTAGTAAAAAATTACATATAATTACTACTCCAACCAAGTCTACAATGAATTTAATTAACGATTCAAAAATTTTTGCATTAAATAAAGTAAAATATTTACCAGACCCAGTGTTAAATTTAAGCGATATAAGGAAAAAAAAGATAGATAAAAAAAATTTAGAACCAGAATTAAATTCAGAAAAAATTATTATTTCGATTGGAAGATTAACGACTCAAAAGAATTTCGAATTTCTTATAAAATCTTTTAACAATATTATTAAAACTTTTCCAGATTATAAGTTGTTAATTTTAGGGGATGGAGAACAAAAAAAAAAATTAAAAAATATTATTAAAGACTTAAATTTAGAAAATAAAATATTTTTACTAGGATATAAAAAAAATATTTATAAATATTTAAAAATTGCGAAAATGTTTGTACTAACTTCTCTGTGGGAAGATCCAGGATTTGTCCTTATCGAAGCTGGTTATATGAATAAAACAATTCTTTCAAGTGATTGTCCAAACGGACCAAGTGAACTTTTAGATTATGGAAATAATGGTTTCCTTTTTAAAATCAATTCAACAGAGGATTTTTTAAAAAAATTTAAAGAAATACAAAATTTAGATGAGGAAGAATTATTAAAAAAACAGAAAAATTTTAAAAAAAAAATAAAAGAATTTACTTTATACAATCATTATAAAATTTTAACTAATATGTTAACTTAAAATGAAAATTAATTTATTTTTTTTTATATCAAGATTTACTTTTGGAGGTGCAGGTAACGCAATATATACATTTTTAAAAACACTTGATAGAAAAAAATACAACCTGCATATTTTTTTTTTAGGAAAATCGGAATATCAAACAATTTTACCTAAACACGTTAAATATCTACGATTAAATAATAAAATTTCAATTTTTAAAACTTTTTTTAGTTTTATTCAAATTCGAAAAGTAATGTTAGTTAATTCAAAAAAGTTTAAAAAAAATATATTTATTTCCAATATTCATTATTCAAATGTTCTATCTATATTATTTTTAAGAGACATAAAAAATTTGAAAATAATTTTATTTGAGAGAACTTCAATAAAAGAACTAGACATATTTATTAACAAAGTCACGTATATTAAAAATAAGATTATAAAACTTTTAATAAAATGGACATATAATAAAGCCAATAAAATACTTACAAATTCTAAAGTATTATCATCTGAACTCAAAGAATTAGGTATTAAATCTGAAGTAGTGTATTCGGGTTCAATAGAAAATATAAGAAAAATAAAAAAGTTTAAAAAGAAATCATTTTTTAAAATAATCTCTGTTGGAAGGCTGACGGAACAAAAGGATTATTTTACTTTGTTAAAGGCGATTAGGATTTTAAAAAACAAAAATTTAGAATTAAATATATTTGGAGAAGGTTTTTTAAAAAATGAATTAATTAATTTTATTAAAAAAAATAATCTACAAGATATTGTTAAATTAAGAGGTCATATTTTCAATAAAGCTAAGATTTATAAAAAAGCAGATTTATTAATTCATACCGCTATATTTGAAGGTTTACCGAACGTTATTGTAGAAGCTATGAATTACGGAGTACCTGTAATTGCTGCAGACAGTTATGGTGGAACTAGAGAAGTTTTAAGTTCTGGCAAATACGGTGAACTTTTTAAACCAAAAAATTTTAAATCTTTAGCAAATAAAATTGATCAATTTATGTTAAGTCCTGAAAAACTGAATCAGAAAATTTTAAATTCAAAATTAATCTTGGAAAGATTTACTTATAAAAATTCAACAAAAAGCTTAGAAAAAATTTTAAAAAAGATATGAGTTAATAAATGTTGAATAATAAATTATTAGGGAATTTACAATAAAAAATGTGTAAGATTAAGAATTAATGGTTAACGCCCAGAAAATAACATAATTAATTTATCAAACTTGATTTTATAATATTAATGAAAAAAAACTTAGTAATATTTTATCCATCATTTGAGCGAGGGGGAGTTGAAAAAATATTGGTTAATCTTCTTAGTAGTAATGAAAGTAAAAACTACAATTTACATTTGATAAGTAATATTTGTCCAGTAAAAAATTTTAAAACTAAAAAAAATTTTTTTTTCTATAAAATAAGTAAACCTAATAATTTTAATTTTATTCCTCAAAGATTTCTAACTGCATTTAATGCAATGTTCATGCTTAATAGAGTTTTAAAAAAAAATAAAAAGAATATTCTTGTTCACTCAATGCAAAGTAATATTGCAGCAATTATCATTTGTTTATTTAAAAAAATAAAGATTGTAATTAGAAATTCTGAGAACCCGATATATTCTACAATTCATGCTGAAAATAAAATAGTAGCAATAATTACTTTTATTATGAAATTATTATTCTATAACTTTTCTAACGGAATAATTACGAATTCTAGAGGATCAGTAAAAAGTTTAAGTTTTTTTGTTTTTAATAAAAAAAAGATTATAGCAATTTATAATCCCTATTTAAAAAAAATAAATTTAAAAAAATTCAAAAAAAAAAATATAATCTTGAATATTGGGAGACTTAGAAAACAAAAAGATCATTTAACTCTTTTGAGAGCTTTTAAAATTTTTTCTAATCAAAATAGAAATTTCAAACTCATCATTCTAGGTCATGGTGATTTGAAAGAAAAATTACTCTCCCAAATCATAAATTTAAAACTTGAAAAAAAAGTAATATTGAAAGGATGGGTTTCTAATACTTTGCCGTATCTGAAAAAATCGAAAATTTTTGTACTAAGTTCTATATATGAGGGGCTAGGAAATGTTTTAATAGATGCAATAAATTTTGACATCCCATGTGTATCAACAGATTGTCCGAGCGGACCAAATGAAATTTTACTTTATGGTAAAGGAGGATATTTAGTTAAGCCAAAATCTCATTATTTATTAGCTAAAAAAATAGACTTTTGTAATAAAAATTATAAGAGGTCTTTAAAAATGAATAAAATAGCAAAAAAAAAAATTAACCAGATTTTTAATATCAAAAAATACAAAAAAATATTTTAATTATTTAAATAAATTTTATTAAAAGTGAAAATAGAGTTAGCTAAAGAAGAAACAATACATTTTATAGGAATTGGCGGCATAGGTATGAGCGGTCTTTCTTTAATTATGAAAGGCAAAGGTTTTAAAATCCAAGGAAGTGATATTGTAATAAATAAAAATATTGAGAGATTAAAAAAAGAAAAAATAAAAATTTTTATTGGTCAAAAAAAGCAAAACTTAAGAGATGCAACTATAGTTGTGATATCATCAGCAATTAAAAATAATAACCCTGAATTAATTGAGGCAAAAAAAAGAAAAATTCCAATTATATCTAGAGGTAAAATGCTTGCTCATATTGTTTCACTGATGAAAAATATTGTTGTTACAGGCTCACACGGTAAAACTACTACCACATCTTTAATTGCCTCAATATTCCAAAAAACCAATTTAGACCCTACAATTATAAATGGTGGAGTTATTAATTCACTTAAAAGTACAGTAAAATTAGGACGCAGTGATTGGTCAATTTTAGAGGCAGATGAATCAGACGGAAGTTTTATTCATGTGCCTTTGACATACTCCATAATTACAAATATTGATCGTGAGCATATGGATTTCTACCAATCTATGGATCACTTAAAAAAATACTTTATTAACTTCATTAATAAAGTTCCATCATTTGGAAAAGTATTCATTTGTTTAGATGACAAAATAAATTATGAGCTAGTTAAAAAAATCAAAAATAATAATTTTTACACTTATGGGGTAAATAATAAATCTAATTTTTGTATTAAGAATTTAAGACAGGAAAAAACTTTTACTCAATTTGATCTATCAATTAAATTAACAAATAAAAAAAAATTTTTAGTAAAAAAAATAAAGATACCTTTGTTAGGTGTTCATAATGTTAGAAACTCTGTTGCTGCGATAGGAGTAGCACTTACAGTGGGAATTTCAATTAGAGCTATAAAAAAAGGACTATCAAGCTTTAAAGGTGTACAAAGAAGATTTAATAAGGTTTTTACTTACAACCATATTGATTATTATGATGATTATGCTCATCACCCTACAGAGATAAAATTTGTTTTAGATGGATTAAAGAACGTTTACAAAAATTATGAAAAAATTTGTGTTTTTCAACCACATAGAATTTCCAGATTAAAAGATCTTAGAAAAGAATTCTCTTACTCATTTCTAAATGCAGACGTAGTTATTTTATGTCCAATATTTACTGCAGGTGAAAAAATAAAATTAGGATTTAGTTATAAAACATTTGCGAAAGAAATAATAAAAAACTCAAAAGTAAAATTATTCTTGGTAAATGACAATATTGAATTAGCAAAATTCTTAAAACATTTAAGTGGAAAAAAAATAGTTGTAGGAATGGGAGCTGGGTCAATCTCAAATTGGATGAAAAATTTACCTAAATTAATAAAATGAAAATAGAAGAAATTAGAGATTTATTTAAAGAAAAAGATTTAAAAATAAAGTTTGAAGAAGATTTAAAAAAAAAAAATTGGTTTAATATTGGTGGGAAAGCAAAGGTATTTTATATTGCAAATGATCTGAGTGAATTAATTTATTTTTTAAAAAAAATAGATCAAAAAGAAAAAATTTTTATTATTGGTGCAGGATCTAACATGTTAATTTCCGATGACTTGTTTGATGGTGTGGTGATTAAAATGGGAAAACGTTTTAATAATATTTCACTATTAGGTGACGATAGAATTATTGCAGGAACTGGCGTATTAGATAAAAAACTTTCAGAGTTTGCTGCAAAAAATTCTTTAGGAGGTCTCGAATTCTTATCTTGTATTCCTGGAACAATAGGAGGGGGGATTAGGATGAACGCTGGATGCTTTGATAGAGAATTCCGAGATATATTAATCTCAGTTCAAGTTATAAATAGCAAAGGTGAGATGAAAACTATACCAGTTGAAGATATAAATTTTTCTTATAGGAATAGTGATTTGTCAAAAGATTATATTTTTTTAAGTGCATCGTTTAAAGGTAAAGTTGAAGATAAACTTGATATTGAAAAAAAGATGATTGAATTAAAAAAAAGAAAAGACCTTTCTCAACCAACAAGAATTAAAACTAGTGGTAGTACATTTAAAAATCCAAAATCCCAAACAAAAAAAAAAGTTTGGGAATTAATTTATGATTCTATTTCCCTAGATACAAGTTTTGGAGATGCATGTATTTCAAAAAAACATTGTAATTTTTTTGTTAATAAAGGCAATGCATCTTTTAAAGATATGAATAATTTGATTAATTATGTGAGCAAAAAAGTTTTTGAGAAAACTGGAATTAATTTAGAAAAAGAAATTAAAATTTTGAAAAATTGAAAAAAAAAAATTTAGTAGCATCAGGTGGTTCGGGTGGGCATATTATACCTGCAACGGTCTTTTATGATCTATTAAAAGAAAATTATAATCCAGTTATTTCCACAGATGAAAGAGGAATCAATTATATAGATAAAAAAAAATATAATTTGAAAATAATAAATACGCCTCGAATTTTAAATCAAAAATTTTATATCCCAATAAAATTGATTATGATTTTTATTTTGTTTATTAAATCAATTATTTTTTTAAGAAATAAAAAAATACACTCGATAATATCTACAGGTGGTTATGCACCAATACCTCTATGTTTAGCTGGGATTTTTTTAAAAATAGATATATATATTTATGAGCCAAATTTAGTAATTGGGAAATCTAATAAATTTTTTTTAAGTAGATGTAAAAAAATATTTATTCATTCTTATAAAATAAAAAATTTCCCAAAAAAATTTAAAAAAAAAATTGTGGTATTATCACCTCTAGTCAGAAAAAAATTTTATCAAAAAAAAAGAAATATGGGTAAATTTTTTAAAATTATGGTTATTGGTGGCAGTCAAGGAGCAAAAAGATTTGACAAAATTTTTCATAATATTTTTTTTGAAATTTCAAAAAAAATAAAGTTAAAAGTTATCCATCAAACCAAGGAAAAAAATTTGAATTTTTTAAAAACTTTTTATAAAGAAAAAAAAATTTTAAATGAAGTTTTTAGTTTTAAAAAAAATATCTTTAACCTAGTTAGAGATTGTGATTTTTGTATTACTCGTGCTGGAGCATCCACTCTAGGAGAGCTTTTTACTATGAAAATTCCATTTCTAACGATACCCTTATCAAATTCAATTTATGATCATCAGTATGAAAATGGAAAATATTATTTAAAAAAAGGATGCTGCTGGATGATAGATGAAAATAAAATATCAGGCAGTAAATTAAATAAATATATAAAAGAAATAATCATAAATCGAAAAAAATTTAATAATAAAAGGTCAACAATGATCAAATTAAATAGAAATATGAGTTTCAATAAACAAAAAAACATTATTATAAAAACTTTAGATGAAAACTGAAATTAGTGTAATTATACCTTTTTACGAAAATTATAAGCTTTTAAAAAGAGCAGTACATTCAGTAATAAATCAGTCGTATAAAAGATTTGAAATAATTATTATACTTGATGACCCCCTGAAAAAAAATTCATTAGAATTAAAAAAAATAGTATCTATGAATTCTAAAGTAGGACTTATAGTTAATAAAAAAAATATAGGTGCTGGTTTATCAAGAAACAAAGGAATTAAAATTGCTAAAGGAAAGTATATTTCTTTTTTAGATAGCGACGATTATTGGAAAAAACAAAAGCTTGCAAAACAATTAAATTTTATGAAAAAAAAAAAACTTTTAGCAACTCATACCTCCTATGATGTGATTGACATAAAAAACAATTTTATTAAAAAAAGAAAAGCAAAAGATCAAAATTATGCTGAATTATTAAGATCTTGTGATATAGGGTTATCTACAGTGATGTTGAGTAGTAAATTATTGAAAAACAAAAATTACTTTCCAAATTTAAAAACTAAAGAAGATTATGTTTTATGGCTAAACATCACAAAAAAAGGAATAGTTTTTAAATCAATATCTGAATCTTTAACTAAATGGACAGATAGACCTCATTCATTATCGAAATCTATAATTCAAAAATTAAAAGATGGTTTTAAAGTTTATAATAAATTTCAAGGTCATAATTTTGCTAAATCTTTATTAAATTTATTAGTGCTTTCATTAAATTTCTTAAAAAAAAAAATAATGCATCACTTAACATCATATTTTTTGTTATTTATTATTTTTTTTATATTAAGATTTTTTTTAAAAAATTTTAAAAGTAAATTTTATTTAAAACATCAAAAATTTGCAGGAAAAGAGTCAATACCATTAATTGGAGGTTTAATTATGTATTGTTTTTACTCTTATTTCTTATTTACAAAAGACCACATTATTTTAGTTTTTTCATTTTTAATTCTTTTGATTGGTATTTTTTCAGATAACAATTTTTTAGAGTCACCCAAACTAAGACTTGTGATTCAATCATTAGTATTATTAAGTTTTACTTATTTTTCAAATTTAGTAATCCAGGATTTAAGGAATGATTATTTGAATAATTTAATATCAAATTATTATTTTGGAACAGTTTTCACAACCTTTTGTTTTTTAGTTTTGATAAATGGATCAAATTTCATTGATGGATTAGATGGTCTTAACTTAGGTTATTTTTTTCTTGTAATATTATTTATTTATCAATTAAGTTTTTTTGAGAATGTTGAAATTGATAAAAAAACTATGATGACAATTTTTTATGTAATTTCATTTTTACTAGTATTAAATGTATTTAATTTTTTATATTTAGGCGACTCTGGCTCATATTTAATAGGTTTTATTTTTGGAATCTTTCTCATTGAAATAGATATTTCTAATCAATTGATATCACCATATTTCATAGCATTATTGTTATGGTACCCTGCATTTGAGAATTTTTTCTCAATTATAAGAAAAAGATTGGTTAAAAGCGATCCTTTTAAACCAGATAATGCCCATCTTCATCAAATGCTTTATAATTTGGTAAAAAAAAATAAGAATAATTTTATAAAAAAATTTTCTAATTTAATCTCCTCAATTATAATAATCTCTTATAATTTTTTGATATTTACAGTATCAATTAGTTATACTGGACATACAAAAACGCTTCTATTGCTTCTTGCTTTAAATATAACTATTTATATTCTTTCATATTCTTTTTTAAGAAAAATTAATTAGCTCTATAATTTTTCATAAGAAAAGAAAAGTTTATCCAAAAAAGAGCTGCTCCATATGTAGTAAAAAAACTCCCAGAGGGTATAAAAGGCATTAAACTAATAAATACAAATAATATTCCAGATAATTGATAAAAGTCTTTTTGAAAGAAAAAATGTCTTATTCCAATAAAAATAGAAAATAAAAAAAATATAATAAATGATAAATATCCCACTAACCCCAATTCAGATAAAAATTCAAAATGTACTTGATGAGGATGAATAGAGCTATATTTTGAATATTCATCTTTTTGAGCTTCTTTAGGAAAATTTCTTAAACCTACACCAAAAATTTTATTATTATGATAAATTTCTAGTGCTACCTTATAATGATCTCCATATGGTGACTGAAACAATCCTTTGGTCGGCTGCAAAATTATTGGTTTTAAAAAAGTTGTCCAATATCTGTATTTAAATCTTTCATTTTCAGATAACATATAAGTAAAAAATATCACACTAATGATAAAAATAGATATTAGTGCTTTATAATTATTTTTATAAAATATAATAAATATTGTTAAAATAAAAAATGTTCTTATAAAATTTGCTCTTTCTCCTATTAGAAATGATGTAATTAAGAAAAAAACTATAAAAGAATAAAAAATTAAATTTTGTGTATTAGAAAAAATTTTTTTATCTTTTAAAAAATTATCAATTGTAATCAGAGTAATTAAACAAAAAGCTGAATAAAAATGACCAATTTTCATTTCATCCAACATAAATCCTACTAATCTACCTGGTAATTCCGCATTAAATCCAAATATATTTTTACCAATTATATATTCATAAATAAGATCAAAAGATGTTAATATAAATATTAATGACCAAAAGTTAAAAATTTTATTTTGATAATGATTTTTTTTTAATTCGAAAAAATATTTTAATGCAAAAATAAAAAAAATAAATCTTACAAAACCAACACTTCGCGTCAGTGATGAAGATGTATCAATACTTGTTACAAAACAATTAAATAGTAATAGTAACCACAGAAAAAGTAATAAATAAAAAAAATTATTTTTTAAATAATTCAACTTTTTTTTTCGTAAAATTTCTATCAAAAAAATAATATCTAAAATTATTATAGAGATATTTATAATCCCTGAGCCAAGAAAAATAGTAATAGGTAATAGAGATATTATAGTAATTGCAAATATTTCAAGAAGGTTATTAGTTTTGTTAATATTTATCATCTATTAAAAAAAAGTTTAATCATATAAATTATAATTTTTAAGCCATCTCTAAACTCATTAACTTTTTTCTCTCCTGCAATTCTTTTAAATTCATAAGCACTTGATGATTTAATTAACATTTTTGCTTTAACCGCTTTTATAGGCAATTCAACACAAAAAGAAAAATTTTTTTGATTGAGTTTAAGTTTTTTTGCACTGGAAGTTTTTCCTAATACAAATGTGTATAAAATATCAGTTATTGGTAGATTGAAAAATAATTGACCAATTTTTGTAAAGAAATAATTTCCTATTAAGGTTATTATTGTATCATCCTGACTTCCAGAATTTTTTTGATATCTTGATCCAAATACAAAATCTAATTTTTTTGATTGTAAAAACTTTTTCATTTTGATTATTTCCGTTGCCTTAAAAGATCCGTCAGCATTAAATATACAAAATAAATCTGTTGTACAATTATTAATACCTTTAATTAAAGCATCACCATAGCCTTTATTACTTTGATATAAAATTTTTATTTTAAATTTTTTTATTGCATTTATTGTTCTCACATCTGATTTATGCAAAACAACAATAATTTTAAAATTGAATTTTCTTAGTTTATTTAGCACTATTGGAAGGGCTTCCGACTCATTTTTGGCAGGAATTATCAATGTAACATTCTTCATTTATAGATAAAAAAAATTGTTTAAATATACTAATTAATAATTTTATTATAATTATTAATAAACAATGTCATTAAACTTTTTTATATTTTTTGCTTATTATTTTATAATTCTATTCTCAATTCTGGGATATGGATATTTTTTATTAAGTTTTGAGAAAAATAATAAAAATTATTTGAATTTTGGATATATTGGGATAATTGGTTTATTTTCTTTAACTGCATATTCTTATTTAAGTAATATCTTTATATCTCATTCAAAAAATCACAATATTTTAGTTATAATTTTAGGCTTAATAAGTTTTTTATATTTTTTTATAAAATATTATGAAAATAAAATTTTTAAAAAAAATCTTATTTTTTTAATTTTGTTTTTTTTAATTTTATCAATCGCACTATTTATTAAAAAAAATCACGATGATTTTCCATACTATCATTTTGCTTATACATTTAATTTAACACAGAATAGTTTAGATTTTGGAATTGGTAAATTTAATCATGGATTTAGAACACCATCCTCAATTTTTTATTTGAATTCATTGTTTTATTTGCCACTTGCTGAATATTACTTATTTAACTTTTCAGCTTTTTTTATATTAGGATTTTCTAATATTATTTTACTAAAAAAAATAAGTAATTTTTTTGAAGATTTTAAGTTTAAAGTTATGAAAATCGATCATCTTAACTATTTGTCTTTATTATGCTTTGTTTTTATCAATATTTTTTTTTATAGATTGTCTGAACATGGTACTGATAGATCTGCTCAGATTCTAGTTTTTATTTTAATTATTTACCTACTAGAAACTTTTAAGCTTAAAGAAAATAATAAAATTGATTTATTTTTTATCGCAATACTATTCACATTAATTATTTCATTGAAAGCATTTTACTTTTTATATTTATTGTTTGTTATTCCACTTTTTTATTTTTTATTTAAAAAAAAAAATAAAGTTATACCAGTTATTAAATTACTACTTTTTAAAAGGTATTCTTTCTATTCAATATTTTTGATATTTCTTGTTATTTTATCTTATTTTGTAAATACTGGTTGTCTATTGTATCCAATTTCTTTTACTTGTTTTGAAAGTTTTGCATGGTCATTGCCAATTGAGAGTGTTAATAAAATGAATGATTGGTATGAGCTGTGGTCGAAAGCAGGTGCAAATCCAAATTATAGAGTATCAAATCCAGAACAGTATATAATTGAATTTAATTGGGTAAGTAATTGGATAAATAGCTATTTTTTTAACAAAGTTTCAGATTTTATTTATGGATTGCTTTTTACTCTTTTAGTATTTTGGTTTTTATTTAGAAATTTAAAAAAGAAAAAAATCCAAGAAAAATTTAATATTTACATTTTACTGACTTACTCAGTTTTAGTTCTAATTCTTTTTGAGTGGTTTTTTAATCATCCTGCTTTGAGGTATGGAGGTTTTTGTGTAATTGCTCTAATTATTTTTATACCTTTTGCATTATATTTAAATAGGTTTCAAATAAGTCATTCAAAATTTAATAAAATTGCAATAATTTTAGTGATAATAGCAGTGAGTGTATTTGAGATCAGAAATATAAAAAGAGTAATTAATGAAGTAAATATTTATAATTATAAGCCATTTACTGAAACTTTTTACTCGATTGATAAGAATTATTTCATTCTTCAAAAAAAAATGGAAAGTTTGAAAAATAATAATGGTTTTTTTTCCAAAACCATCTTTTAGACTTTATTTCAATTTAAATTAGTGTAATAAATTTTCATGGTTAAAAAAATAGCACTTATATTTGGCATTACAGGTCAAGACGGATCATATCTTGCAGATTTTTTATTAAAAAAGAAATATATTGTACATGGTGTTAAAAGGAGATCATCTTCTTTTAATACTGAAAGAATTGATCATATTTATCAGGATCCACATGAGTCGAAAAAAAATTTTATTTTACACTATGGAGATGTTACAGACTCATCTTCTGTCTCCCAAATTATTAAAACTGTAAGACCTAATGAAATTTATAATTTAGCAGCTCAATCTCATGTAGCAGTTTCTTTTGAAGTTCCAGAATATACTGCAAATGCAGATGGGTTAGGTGTTTTAAGAATTCTAGAGGCAATAAAATTTCATAAATTGGAGAAATACACAAAATTTTATCAAGCAGGAACTTCGGAAATGTACGGAAATGTCCAACAAATTCCACAAACTGAAAAAACTGATTTTTATCCTTTGAGTCCATACGGTGTTGCAAAGCTTTACGGTCATTGGATAACTAAAAATTATAGAGAAGCTTATAAAATATTTGCTTGCAATGGTATTTTATTTAATCATGAAAGTCCCAGAAGAGGAGAAACTTTTGTAACTAAGAAAATTATTAGAGGATTGGTGAGAATAAAATACGGAATAGATAAAAAATTATATCTTGGAAATCTTGATGCAAAGAGAGATTGGGGCCATGCAAAAGATTATGTAGAGGCTATGTGGAAAATTTTACAACAAAAAACTCCAGAAGACTATGTTATAGCGACTGGAAAACAATATAGTATAAGAACATTCATCAACATAGTTTGTAAAAAACTTAATATTAAAATCAAATGGATTGGCAAAGGTATTAAAGAAAAAGGTCTTGATAATAAAAACAAACAAACAATAATTGAAATTGATAAAAATTATTTTAGACCACTTGATGTGAATACTCTATTAGGCAATGCGAATAAGGCAAAGAGGAAATTAAAATGGAGACCAAAGTATAATATTAATTCCCTAATTGACGAAATGATTTCTGAAGAAATTAATATCATTAATGAGAATAAATAAAAAATCTAAAATTTTTATTGCTGGTCATAATGGCATGGTTGGATCAGCAATTCTGAGAAAATTAAAAGTTTTAGGTTTTAAAAGAATCATAACAGTTGAAAAAAAAAAAATTAGATCTAATAAATCAAACTAAAGTTTTTTCATTTCTTAAAAAGAAGAAACCTCATATAGTTATAATTGCAGCTGCTAGAGTTGGTGGAATTTTTGCTAATTCAAATTTTAAGAGTAAATTTATTTATGAAAATCTTCAAATACAAAATAATTTAATTCATGGATCATATCTTGCTGGTGTAAAAAATCTTTTTTTTTTAGGTTCTAGTTGTATTTATCCTAAAAAGTGCAAAAGACCAATTAAAGAGAAATATTTGTTGACTTCATCTTTAGAAAAAACAAATGATGCCTATGCTATTGCAAAAATTTCTGGATTGATGATGTGTGATAATTATACTCAAAACTATGGTCTAAATTATAAATGTTTAATGCCAACAAATCTTTATGGTCCAAATGATAATTATCATTTGCAAAATTCACACTTTTTTCCCGCATTAATACGAAAAGTTTATGAAGCTAAATTAAAGAAAAAAAAATATGTTAAGGTTTGGGGTAGTGGAAAACCTTCAAGAGAACTTCTTTATGTGGATGATTTAGCTGATGCAATTTTATTTTTTTTGAACAAAAAAATAAAAGAACCGTTTTTGAATATTGGTTCTGGCAAAGAATATACCATTAAATGGTATGTTAATTTCATCATTAAAGAACTTAAAGCAAAAACAAAGATCAAATTCGATAGAATGAAACCTGATGGTGTAAAAAGTAAATTGCTAGATATTAATTTAGCAAAAAGTTATGGATGGAAAGCTACAACTCCTCTTAAAATTGGTTTACAAAATACTATTAAAGATTTTGAGACAAAATATTTTAAATGAAAAAAGATTTAATTGTTATTACAGGTGGAGCAGGATTTGTAGGTTCAAACTTAATTAATTTTTTGATTAAAAAAACTAATTTTAAAATTCTTAGTATTGATAATTATTCTACGGGAAAAAGAAAAAATCATTTAAAAAATAAAAATATAAGATATATTAAAGGTGAAACAAAAAATATTCATAAAATCTTAAATTCAAATAAAAAAAGAATTAATTCAATTTTTCATTTTGGTGAATTTGCGAGGATATATCAAAGTTTTTTGAAAATGAATGAGTGCATTGACTCTAATACGATTGGTACAAATGCAGTATTCAATTTCTGTCTTACCAATAAGATTAAGCTAATATATTCTGCTACTTCAGCATCAATAGGAAATAACGGGAATGATAAAAATTTATCTCCATATGCTTTCACGAAAGCTAAAAATCTTGAATTGCTAGATAATTTAAAAAAATGGTTTAATTTTAAATTTGAAATTTTATATTTTTATAACGTTTATGGCCCAAAACAAATTTCAGTTGGGAACATGGCTACTGTGATTGGTATATTCGAACAGCAGTATAAAAATAATAAACCTTTAACAGTTGTTCGTCCAGGAACACAAAGTAGAAGGTTTACTCATATAGATGATACAATAAAAGCTTGTT
>MDSZ01221688.1_pt1 | contig 23027 bp, 13 predicted proteins | sample 811201 | NCBI WGS metagenome assembly MDSZ01 (sample SAMN05326647, study PRJNA326480) | marine metagenome | isolation source: seawater | place: Indian Ocean: North | collected 2010 | reverse complement strand
CGCTCCTGAATTCCTACGAAGAGGGTTTGACCATCATTTGACCACGAGGGAGCCCGAAATTCGACGATCCTCATCGAGGCTGGAAACGCATCGTTCGTCTCAGATGAAAGTCTGTAACTAACTCCTCGGCCATCTGCTATATCGCGCCATACCAAAGCCACGTGGGCAGTATCTTGGAACGCATCGTCTATTTCGGTCTTGTATACTACGAGATCCGACGAGTCATCCCGCCAAGAAAGCTGTCTGTACGTCGCTTCATCACTATCCATGGAGCTAATACGACCACTCAACGGATCGTAGACCGTTACACCGTTACCAACCTGGTCATCGGCGTCTGTTGTCATTGCTAGGAGTGAGCCTCCAGCCTGCCACGCCATCTCCGATACGTTCCCGAAACTCATACCCCTATCCGACAAGAGGTCATGAACGACAACATCGACCCCATCACTTTCCTTGTCTTTCGGCTTATATCGACGCAGCGCCAGATAGCGACCGCCGTCAGAGAAATGGAAAGAGGCGACGTCGGCTCGCACTGTCTGCTCGCCGGTCTCGAGATTCAGGAGGCCAAGCTTATCGTAAATCTCTTGGTCGCGATTACGAGCGGCGTCACGTTCCTCCTCAGACCTGCCGATTGAGTATGCAACCCAACGATTGTCCGAACTGAACACCGCCCGTGATCCAAAGGGCACGACAACTACTGAATCTGTCGTGGTGCTATGGATACGAAGTTCCTCTTCCTCACTGACCCTTCTGATCGAAACCGCCATCCAAGCGCCGTTGGGAGACAAGACCGCTGCGCCAAGGCGTTCCCACTGATCATAATGATCTTCGGTCAGGGTAGGCTTTTCTTGCGCAGACACTGGTATGGCCACCAGAAGGGCACACGCTGCAGCCAAGATCATCGTGTTCGTCCTCATGATAGTCCCCCTCATCCTCCGATTAGTCTTAGAAACTCTGGATCATCTCGAATCACCTCAAAGTTGCCGTCCCGCGGCAAGGTCATTCTTCTTCCTGGATTCAGGCTCACGGCAGTTATAAGTGACGCTATGGCACCGTCCCGATCGCCAGTGCGCAGCTGAACATTGGCAAGGGCAACGTGAGCATTGTCATTCGAGGGGGACCTGGCGACAGCGCCGTTTGCGAGATCTAGCGCCTGCGCCAACTCACCTCTCCCGATGAGAGGATTGATGTCACGTAGCATCTCCCCTGAGCGCTGGAGGTCGAGAATTCGACGCAACTCAACTAGGGGAGTTTTATGATCATCGACCCGAATGTCGACGACTCTGTCGTGAAAGGCTCCTCGCACCCTTGGCTCCACAACAAGGATAGCACCCGACTGCATACCTCTTGCATCTCCCCCGGCTCTCTGAGCTGCATCAAGTGCATCCATAAGTCGCTCAGCCAGCGGTCCGGAGGAAGATTCAAAAGACTCAGCCATAGCCTGAACCACCTCGGGCCCTGTGAGAATGTTGCCCTGAGCGCAGTAATCGACGTCACAGTGATGTCCGGCCCAATCGCTAGTACTCGAACCCGTCCATACCGCAGTGCGTCCTTTTATGTCTATGATCGCATTCTGGCGACGATCGCGACCTTCATCTCCGCGAACAAGTTGGTTTAGAGCTTCTTCCGGCGAATACCCCCGCTCTATTAGCTCTATGCTCATTGGCCCGTACATCGGATTAGCCGAGGCTTGATGCGCAATCATAGCAACACCACCCTTCGCCGTCATAGCACGGTTTCCGGCTCCAAAGGCCTTAGACTGCACACCCATGCCCAACTGCCCCGTGGCCCGATCGAGGGCGATGATTGAGTACGTTGCTAGGTACTCACCCACGTAATCCGAGAGAGGATCGACCGGAGCCTCTTCACCGGCCCTCTGAGCGTTGACTGAATGAGGGCAGACAGCAAGCGCAAACACTGAAATCCAAAAGCCGGGCCGCGCTGCAATGGCTCTCGTCAATGACATGATGACTCTTCGGTTACAAAAATACCGTGCCATCAGCTGGTGGCCTGAATCTCTGCCGCAACCTCCTGAACCTGGTCGAGCACACGCAGAAGATTTCCGCTCCAGAGCATTCCAATTTCTTGTTCTGTGTAACCTCTACGAACAAGCTCTAGTGTGACATTAAATGTTTCAGAAGCGTCATCCCATCCAGCAACACCACCTCCACCATCGAAGTCCGAGCTTATGCCGACGTGCTCTAGGCCGATGAGTTCGACTAAATAATCGATATGATCGACTAGGTCTGCGACGCTCACGGGCTCGGGCATGCTCTCCATATCAGCCATGCGCTGCTCGGCGGCAGCCTGCACGTCTTGATACTCCTGCATGAAGGTCTCTCGTTCTCCGTCATCCATACCCTGCATACTCATGAACATCGCCCTGCGCCCTCCTACGGGTAGCTCAAACCCACGCTCTTCCGCTACCTCACGCATTATCGATTGAGCCGCCTCATTGAAAGCGCGATCCTTGTCTGGCCGGAGATAGCTTCTAAAAGCCACCGTCTGAACTACCCCCCCGTTCTCCTTAAGGGCGAGCAGCTGCTCATCATCCATGTTGCGAGAATGATCTCCTAAGGCTCTTGCAGCTGAATGTGAAGCAATAACCGGAGCTCTACTCAACTCTAGGGTCTGGAGATTCGCCTCTTTGGAAGGATGCGAAAGGTCAATCATGATCCCCCAGCGGTTCATCTCTGAAACTACCTCTTTACCTAGGTCACTTAGCCCTCCATGCAACCAGTCTTCTAATGCCTCTCCGGTATTTGAATCGGAGAGCTGACTATGTCCGTTGTGTGCCAAAGACATATAACGTCCACCTCGCTCAGCGAACTCTTTCACACGTCCGATATCCATTCCAACCGGATAACCGTTCTCGATTCCAATCATGGCTACCTTCTTTCCTTCTTCGGAAAGACGCCGCACGTCGTCAGATGTTAGCGCCAAGCCAATCTGGTCTGGAGCAATCTCCGATGTAAGCGCATGAATAGCGTCAAACTTACCAATCGCCTGTTCATACGCCTCGTCGAACCCCGCTTTCGTCAGGTCTCCCTGCCCGACATATACGATCATCCAAGAGACGTCGAGCCCTCCGGCTACCATTTTGGGCAGGTTGACTTGCGTCTCTAGGTCCATCGTGTAATTGCGTTCCGCAGTGAAATTGGCCGGACTGATGTCGTCGTGCGTGTCCAGTGTGATCACGCGCTCGTGAATCCCTAGTGCTCGAGCTCGGAGTTCCTCCTCGGACTCAGACCCTACGCACGCAGGCATAACAGAGAGCGCCGCTAGCGTGGCTATTTTTAAGCACCTCTCAAAAGAGGTGAATCGGTTATCAATTGAGATATTCATTAGCACCCTTGGTTTCGGATTAGGCACGGGACCGGAGTCGCTGGGGGGCAGTCAACCTACCGACACCTCGGCGATCAGCCCAGCGCCCAGGACAATGAGTGGAATATGGAACCGAACATGATCACTTCCTCACCGGGTCGTCCCCCTTCAAACACTATCCAACGAGAGCTCGAGGCTATGCGCTCCCACGTCTCGAAAGATTGCAGGGCATGGCTCTGCCCCCTACCATCGGCCGGAGACTCTCCTAGGAGCTATCCGTGAGCGAACCGACTGCCGCCATCAATCCCACGTTTGACCAGCAAGTGCGCTGGTCTCGGCGAGACTTTATAAAAAGTGTCATCGCGACGGGCTCGACAGTATCTGGTCTCTCTTACTTCGGCACCGGAACAAAAATCTCAGCCGCACAAGTTGTAGGCTCCGAGCGGCTGCTCGCACTTTCTGTTAATCGCCAGACACGACGGGTTGATGTGTTACCGAACGAAACACTGGCAACAACGCTCCGATATAAACTCGGGCTAACGGGTTCCAAGCTCGGATGCGATCGAGGCGAATGCGGCGCCTGCACCGTGCTGATTGAGAATATATCTACCTACGCGTGCTCTACTCTGACACACCGAGTTCGGGACCGAGCCATTCTGACCGTGGAAGGACTCGAGGACGAGGACGGCACTCTCCATCCAGTCCAGCAAGCCTTCATCGACGAACTCGGTCCGCAATGCGGGTTCTGTACACCAGGCCAAGTGATGTCGGCAGTGGGACTCCTTAGGGCGAACCCGAACCCGACACGAGAGGAAGCTAAGGTGGCAATGTCCGGAAACCTTTGTCGATGTGGCGCATACGAGCACTACCTCAATGGCGTTATGCGCGCTGCTCAGGAGGTTTGACATGGCCAAGTTGATAGGGAAGGACTTCACGCCCCCCGACGTCCGGGCCAAGGTCACTGGGACCGCCAAGTACGCTGAAGACTTCCGCATGGACGGTATGTTGTACTGTCGGCTAATGAAATCGCCGATGCCACATGCAATCGTTCACAATATCGATGCTGATAGAGCACTTGGATTGCCAGGTGTAGTCGCAATTTTGACCGCGGACGAAGTCCCGATCCAGGCAGCTCCAGGAAACAACATCCTAACGAACGAACCACACTTCCTAGGCGAACCAATACTTGCCGTAGCAGCTGAATCAGAAGCGGCCGCGCAAAACGCGATTGATGCGATCGAGCTCGATATTGAACCCAAGCCGTTCTGCACCGATCCACTCAACAGCCTCCGCCCGCACGGGCCGAACGCGAGAACTGAGGGCAATACATTTTCACGTCAGGACGGTGTCTTCGAACACAAGTGGACTGAAGAGGATTTTGCCGGAGAGGCTGAAGGCGAAATGCCGATGGGTGCCCCTGGATCCGAATGGGAATTCGGAGACCTTGAATCTGGCTTCAAGGAGTCAGTCCTAGTTCTCGACGAGAGCTTCGTTACCGCAAGCACCGCCCATCACTCTATGGAGCCCCGAACCGCATTTGCTTACTGGCGCAATGGTACCTGCTACCTACATGGGTCCGCTCAGAGCCAAGCGATCGTTCATCCCGGCTTGGCGAACTACATCGGCATCGACCCAGAGAATCTAGTTTTTATCTCAGAGTTTTGCGGAGGTGGCTTCGGATCCAAGGCGGGCGCGTATCCGATCATGTCGATCCCGGCGCACATGTCCCGAAAGACAGGGCGACCCGTCATGATGCGGATCAGCAGGTCAGAGGAGTACTTCCTAGGCTCTGCTAGGTGTGGATTCCAGGGACGGGTAAAAATGGGTTTCCGAGCGGACGGGCGACTCGCAGCATGCGACCTGTACATCGTTCAGGAGAACGGTCCAAATACTGGATTTGGCGACCTCGGTAGTGCTGCGGGAGCGATCTCTTTGGTCTACACGCCAGAATCGATGCGATACCGGGGAGTCCAAGTTCTCACGAACACACCGCCGCGTGGTGCTCAGAGAGGACCGGGCCAGAACCAGATCGCATGTGCGATCGAACCACTGATGGACAAGGCAGCTCGAGAGCTCGGACTCGACCCAGTCCAAGTCAGAAGCATCAACGCTCCGGACAGTTCAGCGCTCTATGGAAGCAATAGAGGAAGAGTTACAAGCGCCCACCTAGGAGAAGCGCTCGACGCTGGAGCGGAGCAATTCGGATGGAAAGAACGTCGGGCGCGTAGTGGCCAACGAAACGGTTCGAAGGTGCGTGGCGTAGGGGTTGGCCAAGCTTACCATTCGGCCGGATCCAGCGGGTTTGATGGGCTAGTCCGTATTGACCGGGACGGGGTTCTCCACATCCACACCGGTGTAGGAAATCTCGGGACATATTCGTACGCGGCGACATCTCGTGTAGCAGCCGAAGTCCTAGATTACGACTGGGATAGGTGTGTCATCCACAGGGGTAACTCCAGTAGACATCTGCCATGGAACAACGGTCAGTTCGGAAGTAACACCTCGTTCACAATGACCCGTACAAACTACGCAGCGGCCATGGACGCGTTGCAGAAGCTGAAGCAGATCGCATCAATGAGAATAGGGGGGCGACCTGACGACTGGGACGCGAAAGAAGAAATGCTCATCCATCGTGACAACGGTGGGTGGCGCATGAGTTACGCCCAGGCGGCGAGATGGGCGATCGAAATGGGCGGAGCCTACAGCGGAATGAATCTTCCCGAAGACATTAACCCTATGACACGACGATCAGCCGAAGCCCTCGCCGGAACGGGACTGGTCGGTGTCGCGCGGGACCCTCGGCATAACGGGACAGTGCCGGCTTTAGCTGTCGGTTTCGTAGAAATCGAGTTAGACCTAGAGACCGGACAAGTGGAGATCTTGGATTACACCGGAGTCGCAGACTGTGGAGTGGTACTTCATCCACAGTCTTTGGCGACACAAGTGCGAGGTGGCGCGGTAATGGGTTTCGGCATGGCTCTAACGGAACGGCACGTCTATGACTCAAAGTGGGGCTTACCTGCTGCCGTTGGGCTCTATCAGGCCAAGCCGCCAACGTATCTAGACGTACCGACTGAAACGCAATGGTCCGCGGTCGAGGTTCCCGATCCAGAAAACCCTGTCGGCGCAAAGGGTATCGGAGAACCTCTTATGGGATGCGCAGCAGCTGCCGTGCTCTGTGCCGTATCAGACGCCCTTGGAGGGTACTACTTCAACCGTAATCCGATCGCGACAGATATGATTGTGAACGCAGCGGCGAACCGCATGCCTTCCCAGCATCCCCTCGCAGTCAACAGTCAGTAGGAGAGAGCATGCTAAGCGATGCGATGACCGGATTCGACTTACTGCAGCCCACGACGATTGCGGATGCTATCGAATTATTGGATCGGTACGATCGGGACGCGTGGATACTTGCAGGGGGCTACGACAGTCTCGACTGGTTCAAGGACCGCGTGAAGAAGCCGAAAGTGGTGATCGACCTAGAAGGTATCGATGAACTAAGGGGTATCCGGCCAATAGAAAGCGGACTTGAGATCGGAGCGATTACGCAACTCACAAGTATTGAGCAAAATGATCTCATACGTTCGAGCTTCCCGCTGCTGGCGGAGGCGACATCCAAGGTTGCAAGCCCGCAAATTCGCAACGCCGGCACGATCGGCGGCAACCTATGCCAAGACACACGCTGCTGGTATTACCGCTACGGAGTGGATTGCTACCGAGCCGGTGGGAACACCTGCTATGCCGCCGCACCGGAAGCGATGAACCGTGAGCACGCCATCTTCGATGCTAGCCGATGTGTCGCGGTATCTCCATCTGACACCGCACCCGCGCTAGTTGCTCTCGATGCCGTAATGGTGGTACACAGTGCGAGGGGCAAACGAAGCGTAGCCGCGGCCGACTTCTTCATGCCACCATCCCGCGACATCCAACGGATGACCGTGCTCGAACCGGGCGACCTTCTCACGGCAATCCAGATCCCGGAAAAGTGGTCATCAGCTGACTTCTACTTCGAGAAAATAGCTGATCGAAGGACTTGGGACTTTGCACTAACTAGCATCGCCGCCGCATTCCGGATGGAAGGATCTGTGATCACTGACGCTCGCATGGTCTCGGGAGCCGTGTCATGTGTGCCTCATCGCTTCGAGTCAGTTGAGAGCATACTCCGAGGTGAGGAACGAACCCTAGCAATCGCTGCAAGGGCTGGGAAAATCGCCGTTCGGGGTGCTGAGCCACTAGGGAAGAATGAGTATAAGGTTTCACTAGTGGAGAACCTCGTTAAGAGGGCGATTGTGGGCTAACCACCCTTCAGTTCACACATGCTTCCTAGCCCGCAGGACTTGGTCGACTCCGAGACGGCTCTTACGTTGGCCATCTGTCGGGTGACACAGTCGTCAGTCCGGCTCATGCTCGTGACCACTCCAGGACCAAGGTACGACCGATGAGGTTAATCACCGCGATGTTACTCGCGGGCTTCGTGTATGCGCAGCCTGCCCCCCTCACCGCCCAAACCGCCAATGTCCCGACGATTTCTGATCGGACCGCCGGTATGGAGCTGATTGAAGGTTTCTTCAACTTGTACTGGGATGCTTCGACGGGATCACTTTTCTGGGAAATATCGGAGCTCGAGCAGGAGTTTCTCTATCAGATCTCCATGGGCTCAGGACTAGGAAGCAACCCCATCGGAATTGACAGAGGCCAACTCAGGGGCACGCACATACTTCGTGCCCAACGCGTTGGGCCACGTATACTCCTTGTTGAGCCAAACTACCAATATGTGGCTCAAAGCCCTAACGAAACCGAGGTACAGGCTGTCCGTGATGCGTTTGCACCATCTGTCCATTGGGGATTCGATTTAGTAGCGGAAACCGACGGCCGAGTTCTAGTAAACGCGACTCAGTTCTTCCTGCGTGATGCACGTGGAGTCGCTGACCAAATCGCTGCCCGAGGGCAGGGAGATTTTTCTCTCGATGCATCACGAAGCGTTATCCACATCCCAGCCGTCGCATCGTTCCCTGAGAACACCGAAGTAGAGGCAATGTTGACCTTCACAAGTAGGAACCCAGGGGGGTTGGTCAACGGAGTGGCTGCGAGTGGAAATGCTATAACACTTCGGCAGCATCACTCATTTATACAACTCCCGGGTCCAGGCTATGAGACTCGAATCGCAGATCCCCGAGTCGGCGTAAACGGACCAACTCTTTACGACTATGCGACTCCAATAGACGAAGACAGGACCATTCGCCTCGCAGCCCGTCACAGGCTTCAACGAACGGATCCCAGCGCTGACCGATCAACAGCCGTTGAGCCTATCATTTACTACGTGGACCCGGGAACACCCGAACCCGTCCTATCAGCCTTGGTCGACGGCGCCGCTTGGTGGAACCAAGCGTTTGAAGCTGCGGGCTACATCGATGCCTTCCAGGTTGAGGTACTCCCCGCTGGGATCGACCCGCAGGACATCAGATATAACATGATTCACTGGACGCACCGCAGAACACGCGGATACTCCTACGGAAATACAGTTACTGATCCGCGTACGGGAGAGATCATCCGCGGAGTCGTAAACCTTGGAAGCCTAAGACTCAGACAAGACTACCTGCATGCCCAAGGTATGGTGCCACCATTCCCAACTGGCATTTCACAACAGGAGCAGGACCCCGAGCTAGGTGAATTCGCTGATGCACCGACCTACGACTACCTAGCTCAGGTGGCACCGAATTCGGACGCAGTGGAAATGGCCCTAGACCGGGTCCGGCAGCTCTCCGCCCATGAGGTCGGCCATACCATTGGATTTCCGCACAACTACATGGCAAGTGCATATGGCCGAGAGAGCGTTATGGATTACCCGGCTCCATATGCGGATGTAGATAGCAACGGCGAGATCGACCTTTCGAATGCATACGTGCAGCGTATCGGTAAGTACGATGAACTAACAGTTGATTGGCTGTACCGGGATTTTCCAGACGGTGTCGATAAAGTCTCGGCTCTCCGGGCAATCGCAGACCAAGGCGTAAGCGACGGGCTCATCTACATGGGCCATACGAATAACAACTTCATCGGAGCTGCACACCAGTATGCAAGCGTATGGGACAACGGAAGCAACCTAGTAGACCATCTTAAACTAGAGCTCCGTATTCGAAATATCGGCCTCCAGAGGTTCAGCACGGACGTAATTAGAGCAGGAGAGCCTCTGTCAGATCTCGAGTATGTGCTGCTACCACTCTATATGCACCATCGCTTCCAGCTTCGCGCCGCAATCCAGAGCCTTGGTGGAGCAGATTACCGTTATGCGCTTAAAGGCGACGGCCAAACGCCCTTCACCATAATCGATGGAGAAGAGCAGCGAGATGCGTTGGAAACCGTTCTGTCTACACTGGACGTCGACTTCCTCGCACTCTCTGACGAAATAATCTCCATGATTCCACCGCCAGCGTTCAGACATTCGGAGGGAGAAGTTTTTGAGGGTTACACAGAGCAGATTTTCGATCCACTCGCAGCTGCTGAAGCTTCTGCAGCCTTCACTGTAGGGGAAATCCTCCATCCACAAAGAATGGCCCGCCTCGTTCTGTACGGCGGGATGGGAGACTACCCCAATCTAGAAGAAGTTATCGATCGCTTGATCCAGACCACGTGGAACGCGAACCCTGGTTCCAACGAATACCATCAACGAATTCTTCACGCCGTGCAGCGAACAGTGATCGACCAGATGATGCAACAGGCCGCAATGGAAGGGAACGCCCCGGATGTGAGAGCGATCCTAGCGGACCGACTTGAGACGATGGCTCAAAGCCTGGAAGCAAAAGATGAGACTTCACCGCATGAGCGCCTCGCAGCAGCTGATATCCGCCGGTGGCAATCCCGCATTGACAACACGACTCCCGGTCCCTCGATCCAACTTCCCGCTGGAGACCCGATCGGTGGCAGCTCACGAAGCGGAAACTCACGATATTAGAGCCTTAAAGACGATGCCCCGGCGCGCCAAGCGCGCCGGGGCATCGTCTATTTATACCGAAAATGGTTAAAGGTGGGCTATCAGAGCTCACACCCCATGTCCATACCGCAGCACAGCGGTGACTTGATCATACCACATCCTTCTTCGGGGCATTTCGAAACTTGCACTACCGCTCCCGTATCGGTCGTGATTGTGTCGTTAATTAAAGCCACGCCGCATTTAGCGCAGGTCATATTCACACTCATGCCGCACTTGCCGCACGTATAGTTCGCCATGGAAAACTCCTTATGGGAGTATTTGGACTGATTCCGCAGTCGCACTTTAGCCTATTCAGGCTTCTCTCGTCAAAGACTTTCGTAGAGTCCATAGAAGACGTAGCCATCTCAGGTTCTCGGACGACTTTGAAGAAATAACCCCTGAACTGAGACTTCCGCGGATACGACCTGGCAAGAGATAGGGGGCCCTCTGCACTACGGCAGAGAGCCCCTTATCCTGGCCGAACGAGAATCGTAAATGTGGTGACGGTGGTCAGCTACTTGGCAGAGTCATTGCGAAGTTTCCGCCGTTTGTCGAGATGACGATATATTGCTTTCCTTCATGCATATAGGTCATCATCTGATAGCGGTTATCCGACGGAATCTCGACCCGAGCAAGTTCTTCCCCGGATGCCTTGTCGACCGCGAAAATGTGTGGGTTCCGATCACTGTCGTGGCTAGCGTATACCAACATGTCCGGTGTCGCGAACATGGCCGCCTGCCGACCCGAACCGGTGCGCGGATCATCTTTTCCGTCGAGCGCCGGGTGATTAAGCACGTTTCGTGGAGTATCACCAATCGGCATCCACCAAAGGTGATCACCAGTGTTGAGATCTATGGCCGTGATCTTGCTGTAGGGTGCCTTCCACAAAGGAAGGCCATCGATACGACCCGGTGAAGCCGCAGGGCCTGGCACCCAGTCCGTTATGGTCGTGCCGGTTGGCTGATCTGTCAGGTCCTCAGCCACCCCTCCTTCGTCCTTCTCGGGACCCGGAATAATAATGCGCGCACTGCACCCTTTCTGCGAGGGTACATAGATGATCCCTGTGTCAGGATCATAAGCCGGCGTTCCATCGATATTGGTGCCTCCCACATCAGCCGGACACCAGAACGCTGCGCGCTTACCAAGGGGGTTATCACGCTGAAGAGGAGGCAGGAAGAGCGGTCCTATCTGGAAATCTTCAAGCGCTTCAATCGCTCGCTGCCTGAGTTCCGGCGAAAAGTCGACGAGATCGTCCTCTGTCATGCCCTGCATATCATACGCCGCAGGACGCGTCGGGAACGGTTGCGTCTCCGCTAGGTGTTCTCCGGGAATCATTGATTTCGGTACTTCCCGATATTCAACCGGCCATACAGGCTCACCCGTTTCACGGTTGAGCACGTAGAGGAATGCCTGCTTAGTGGCCTGTGCCAAGATCGGGGTCGCTACCCCATCAATCGTCACATCCGCGAGAACAGGGACCTGAGGCGTGTCATAGTTCCATATATCGTGTTTCACAAACTGAAAATGCCAAGCGCGTTCCCCCGTCTCAACGTCAAGCGCAATCAGACTTGTAGAAAAGAGATTGTCTCCGGGTCGGAAGCCCCCATAGTAGTCTTGGGTAGCCCCGTTGGTTGGCACGTACACGAGTCCGAGATCGGCATCGGCCGAAAGAGGCGCCCACGAAGAAATATCGCCCGTCCACTCCCAAGCGTCGTTTTCCCACGTTTCGTGTCCAACCTCTCCTGGGCTGGGAAGCACGTCGAACTTCCAGAGGTGTTCGCCAGTGCGAGCATCGTACCCCAGAATATCTCCGGGAATATTCTCCCGGCGAGTCTGGTTGTAGCCCTGCTCCGCAGAGTTTCCGACCACAACTACCCCGTTGACGACTATAGCTGGTGACGAACTCGTTATGTAGCCCTGCTCAAGAGAAATACCGTCAGCGGCATTCTCATACTCATATCCAAGTCCATTTTCACCTAGGAGATCAACCACACCGGTAGACGGGAAACCAGGGATATCAACCTGCTGTCCGAATCCCTCGATATGTTCTCCCGTCTGGGCATTAAGGGCGTGCAGGAAGAATGCCGGAGAGATAAGGTAGATCACATCTTGGCCATCTACGTTGGCGTAGGCGACTCCCTTTCCGTGATTCTTCCGCATCGAATACTCCCAGCGGAATGTCTCAGGCTCAGTGTATGTCCACACCTCTTCGCCTGTTGCAGCATCCGTCGCCACAACCGTTCGGTATTGAGAATGCACATTCACTAGCAAACCGTCCACATAGATCGGGATCGACCGTGCATTCACTGACCCCAGATGAGTCGCGTCATACTCCCACGCCACCTCCAGGTCAGCAAAATTGCTCGGGTTAATTTGAGTTAGGTCAGAATAACGCTGCCCCATCAGATTTCCCGTAATGACGGACCAATCACCATCAACGGTCACTCCGTCGGCGCGATCTGCACCTCCGAAGCTCCCACCACATCCGCCGAGCACCACCGAAATACCAAGTGTGAGCCAAAGGCTCCTTCTATTCCTCATGTACAGACCTCGTAATCCACTGGAGACGCGGAAACGTAGCGTCGCGCCGGACCCGTCTAGGAACGGCTTATGCAAGGACCGCAAGATGCCAAGCACCCTAGGATCACGCCAGAGTAAAATGGCTTTCCTATGAGTCAAGTTCACTTAATCAACTCTAGAGGCAGTATAGAAAATACCCTTGCAATTGACCCGCGCTGCCCCAAAAGTGTGAGCGTCCCTTAACGATTATTGTTTGGAATCCTCCATGACACGTCACGCCTTCACGTTAGCTCTAGCCATTACAGCCACTGCCTGTGTGGAAGTCCAGACTGGAGTTTATGAGGCACCTTCAGACGAACTGGCGCCATATCTACCAACTGCGGAGCAGAAAGCAGAAGTTACCGCCACGCTCCAATTGCTGTTCGATGCACTAGAGACCGGAGATGAGGCGCTTCTAAGATCGGTAACCGACCCGTCGGTAGTGATGCACTTCACAGAAACCCGAGATGGAATAACGACTTTTGGCTCCTCCACTCTGGATGGTTTGGCAGAGCGGATCTCTTCGTCAGAGGCACCTCTTATTGAGCGATTCTGGGACCCCATAGTCGTCGTGAATGGTTCGTTGGCAACAATCTGGACACCATATGATTTCTATGTAGGGGAAAACTTCAGCCATTGTGGAGTTGATGCGGCCAATATGATGGCTGGGGAAGAAGGCTGGAGAATTGTTGCGCTTTCCTGGACCCGCTTCCAGCCCCCCGCATGCGAGCTTCACCCTGACGGGCCACCCTCCATGTAGTAAACACGAGCAGGCGTATTTAACTACGTTGCAAATCCCTTTCGCAGTGTGTCGCGTGTCATTGAGAATGACCGCAGACCTGACAGTGGGTCGTAGGCAACAAGCATAGAACCACGATACCCCAAGCGATCGGGCGTTCCCCTAGAAAACGCCATAAGCTTCTCAGCTAGACTTTTTTGGGTTTCATTCACACCGGTTTCAAATTCGGACACGAATAGATCATTCAGTGTGAGCGGCTGCGGACGCCCTTCTAGCAGCGCTAGAGTCACCGTCGCCACCACCGTGTTGTGTGGGAAATTGAAATGCAGGGCGAGAGGGGCATAAGTATTCTTATCCGGCTTTTGGATTTCGAACTCTTCCAGAAGGCGATCTATATGCTTCTTCAAAATATCCTCTAACTCAGCATACTCATTGACATAGTCCGTGAGTGACGAGGGTGGTGAGCCAATGAATGCATATGGATCCGCCGCGAGCCCCTGAAGAAGAGACTGCGTGATCGCTGCCCGTTCCTCCGCGCTTTCACCCTTCGCGACAGAAGACGAAAACTCTCGCGCCAAAGTCAAGACTGAATTCAGGAGCCATGGATAATCTCCGGTATTATCCCGCCGCATCTTGATCGGATCTCTATCATACATAAGCCAGAAACCCCATCTGAGGTGTGCACTCAGGACAGCGACACTCGCATGCGCAAACAAGACCGGATGATCACCTTCTAGTTGGTCAACCTTCTCAATGATCCGGTCATACGCTTGTTCCTCGGGGTGAAACTGCGATATGGCATAGATGAGCAAGGTTTCTGCATCAGCGACGAAGCAATGGCCACTGCCGTCCGTACCTTGAAGGTGTTGAACCAGACCTGTTAGGCGGTCAATCGTATCTGTCGGGCTCGGCGTATCCCAAGCCCGCATAGCGCACAAAGCGAGAAGGTGGAGCAGGTAGTAGTCGAGGAGGATCGCAACGGTTGCCCTGCTAGCATCCTCGTCCGACTGCAGGACCGGAGCATCAACTCGCTGCAGGAAATTGATCATCAGTACAGGAACGATGTCACTAGTGAACTCATGCGACTCATGGTTCCATGCGTGAAGCGCCCTGAAACCATCATTACGTGTCCGTGCGTCCAAACGAGCGACGTCTCTGCCAACATCAAAAATGTCGTTTCCCGCGTGGAACCGATGGATTTCCATTTGAGCCTTCAGGCTCACTACCCAGTCGACTGCAGTACCTCTATCAGTCAGCCCAACAATGATACGACTCCGCACATCTCCAATGAGAATCGCTTCGAGTGAATCGATGAGTCGGCCAACATCTTCGAACATTTTACTCATCACACGGTGTGCGCTCGAAGTAGTCCTGCTCGGGTCACGAAATTTCCACCAATCCGTTGGGTGTTTGCAGGGTCGCTACTAGACGAGCATGGTCGCCCCGTGACACTTCTATATCAAGTTCGAGCGCCATACACCATTGCTTAACCCGATCCGGGTCAGGGTGCTCTGCACGGATGCCGCGGAATGAACTAAAGCAGGGCAGAGATATTCCGGGATGATCGGTGTCTCCCCAATCAATGAAAAACGGAATAATCCCGCCCGCTCGCTCTGCCCAAGGATCGGTCATTTGCCACTCAAGGAGAGCCCCACCCTCACGCCTCCGGCTCCCCTTCTTAGACTCTCCAAGATCCAGACCAACCAATTTTGCTCGGACGATCAAATCATTCAGATCCGACACCGCCACGCACCATGTTACGAGCCGAGGAGCATTGAGCGTGTCCAAGCCAAACCAGCGCGCCCGGCTTGGTTCGGGTTGATCGAGGTCGACACCTACCACCTCCATATAACTCTTAGGGCCGAGACCAACTAAACGATTCTTCGTTCCATAGCCCGCATGTCTGCCTCCCGGAGATGTCGCGATCCCAAGATGGGTCTCAATATGCCGGACTCCTTCGTCGAGATCAGGTGCAGCAAAGACTAGATGATCCATCGAGGATCGCCTTCTCTCAAGATTTCAACACCGGACAGTGACTCCGAACTGGCCACAGCACCTACGTAGCCGTCTTGAGGGGAGATCATCATTAGACGCCCAACATCGCGCTCTTGGGCCACGTCCAACTCACTCCGGACACGATCGGCATCCCGCTGCCCATGCATGAGTCGTAAGCCAGCTCCATGACGCTTTGCCAAGGCCTCCTTTGCAGTCCAGAGTTCCATGAACGCGAGATCACCTTCTTCCCCGTCTAGCGAGCGCAGCCCGGCAGCTTCATCCGGACCGAACCAGCGGTTAGCAATATCAACCGACCGGTCCAACGGACGGACTCGCTCGACATCTACACCTAAGCTTGAGCAGCGCCCAACCGCCACTGCATACAGATCACTGGAATGGCTAACAGAGAATGCATGGGTAAAGGAACCTGCCGAGCCCGGAACAAGCACTGGCTTACCGCCGGGCGCAGTCACGATACCCACATCGGCCGGCTCACAGGCAACATACTTAGCAAGAATAATGCGTAAAACCTTACGTCGAGTCCGAAGTCGATCGCCTTCAGCTGGATCAAGAAAAGACGCTGCCCTGGCTTCATCTTCCTCGGACACGACGCCAGCAACTTGGAGATCTGGCCGGGCAACTGACTCCAGCACAGAGAGCGATCCAGTGTTGATCAGCCAAACGTGCACGACACTCGGTTCAACGTCGCACGAAAGCCCGAATGTGCACCTGTTTGTCACTCGTGACTCCGTCAGTCCGCTGCCCTAACGCGGACGGCAAAAGAGGGGACCTCATAGATCCGTAACCCATCTACCCACTGGGTCCCGAAAACTTCGACTGTCACAGACTCCCCCTCGACGATATCGACCTTTAGTGCCTCGACCTCAGTGACTACCTCATTACGCTTTGGCACGACTTGGCCACGGTACTTCCAAGAGAGTGGAAAGCCCACGACAGGATGCTCCCAGACGGGATTATCAATGCCTTCCAGCCAGCCCTTCATATGGACTAGAGCACGAGCTGACTGAATAAGGGCCTCAAGACCGAGAGAGCCAGGCTGCACTGGATCCTCGAAGAAATGAGCCTTGAAGTACCAAGCGTCGTAATGAATCTCCTGCCACGTACGAATACGGCCCAAGCCAGCGTCTCCACCTTCATTCCAAAACCCAGTCACCTTATCGAGCATCCGCATCATACCGCTTTTCATCCCCGGCAGATGTGCAAGCTCACCACCCCCATCAAGCAATGAAAGCTCTGGCACTGGCGATTCCGCATCACGCCGAGCCAGCATCTCTTCCGTCATCGGAAGACCACGCTGATCCTCGAGAATCTGCGGGCTGAAGAAACCGAAATCTGTCTCGAGTGTCATGACTGGACCATCATCGTTCTCGCAAAGCACTTCGAAAAACACAATGCTCGTGCCACCTGCTTTAGCGAATCGCGTAAGCTTGGTTGTAAGAGTTAACGTGCCCATATCCGGTTTGATCGGGCGATGAAGAATGCAGTTCTCCCCATCAAGATTCCGAAAAGCCACATCGCCCTCAGTGTCTGCAAAAAAATTGCAGTACGATGCGAACCACCCACACGGTTGCAGCAGTGCTTCTACGATCACGGCGAAGGGCATGTGGCCTTGTCCTTCATCAAAATACCAAGCGTCAGGCTCGACTTCGAACGTCGACACCAGCGTTCCTTCGTTGGGCGCAGAACCAGGCGCAACGTCGACAGACAAGACACTGCTGACAAAATGGTACGGAGGTCCCGGAAGCCGTGGGCACTTCGTTGCCCCGTCATATCTCGTGAACATTTTCCCGAACGCATCACTCGGTCGACCCCAAGCGCACGAGAGCATCGCCTCATGGTCACCTCGAACATCTGATCCCTCGGGACCCACGTACCGAATTGGATCCTCTTTGAGGAACTCTTGTTTCGTCGTCAGTGGAAAATCCGGAACCAACCTCAAGCCAAAGCGCCGACACTGAAAAACCTTGAAGCCATCGCTCTTACATAACAGTGCGGCATAGACCTCGGGGATTGGACCGTCTACTACGTCCTCCACGAAAATCTCGTACTCTAATGTGTGCGGCCCATCTGGGATGACCTGACCACGGCACAGAAAGCGGGCCACTTCTCCCGGAACCGGCTCAAAACGCCACCCATCCCGTGAGATGGTGAAACCCATAGCAGCCATCGCAAACGACATAGCCTGAGTCGCTGCATCCGCCATAAGCGTCCCCGGCATACAAGGATCGTTCTTGAAGTGTCCCTCGTAGAACCACGCATCGACCGGGACCTGGGCTTCCGCTCGCAAATATCCACGTCCCCATGGCCCCCCTGTCGGATCCCACTCGGGAATGTGATCGAGCAGCTGAAGACGACCATCGGGTGTATTCGGTGTGCGCGTATGCGTGCAGGACATCTCAAAGCCTTCACCGAAACAAGCGAACGCGTCTCCGGTCACCCAAGCCTGCACTTCTTCGGCAGTGAAGTGCGACTTTTTACTGATCTTCGGCATCGGGTCGAGTACAGCGTTGGGATCAGGCTCGTCGTCGGCAGCATCCCAAAGTACACCGCCCGATCCAGAGAGCTCTTCCTCAGTGAAAAAGCCAGCCTGACCATTTCGAACAGAGATCAGAAGACGATCACCTATGTAGCAATCGTAATGGAAGAAGAAAAGTCGGACATCGCCCGTCTTGGCATGACCATCGACGTAGATGTCATACGTCAGTGTGTCACCTGGTGCGGGGAGATCCCCGTGAAATGTTAGATCACACCCGAGAAGCCGGTACACTCGGTCAGACTGGTTCAGGAAATCCGCCCCCAGCCAAGAGATAAGAAGCAGATCTGCCTGCCCCGACTCAATCACTACCCCAGGAGCCATCCGACCCGTATGCAAGTACCATGCATCGTGCTTCACGTCGGTCTCTGTTACGACACGACCCTTTTTCATGCTCCCTGGTTCGCCCTCGATCGTAAGTGCGCGATCAGCGAAAAGGAGCGGCGGCTCCGGCATGCGAACCTGACGCTCGTAACCGTCCTGCTTCTCGAAAAGTTCTCCGAAGATACTGGAGATCTCCCCCCCTGCGTGGATCTCAAGCTGCTCCCGCGTCAAGAAGATCGTCTCGGGCATTGCTGACCGATCAACTGGTGGGTGCGTGGGAATTACAGGAGAAGGCGGGCCACTGCGCTTCTCACTTGATTCCAACACCACTTCGGCACCTTCTCCAGAATCAGAGATGCCCAAAGATGACCCGCGCTGCGCCACCTGTTTCCGCTTAACATGAGTAGATGGCTCTCCAGTCGGTTGCACGACGACACGCAAGTCCGGAGGGACTTCGGTCTCTACGGACACGGATGCTGGCAGCCCGGTAGTTGACCCAAGTCCCATAGCGAGAAACGCGTCGTGCGTCTCCTTCTGCTCCTTGAGAAAATCAGTGTGAGCCTGTGCTACTGCGTTGAAAAGGTCCAGTGCCGGATCAACAACAGCAACGGAACCCTTTGGTACCGATGGGATCGGCCGTTCGACACTCGCGACTGCTGTAGGAACCGCCTCGACGTCAACGAAATGTCGACCGACATCGTAGTCGAACCCATTAGACGGGGGCGGGATCATGACATTTTCATCGGGATTCGATACGTCCATCGTCTTCACTAATGTGTTTCGGGAGTTGGGGCGCATGAACGACTTCGGCCACACTACATCGGGCGAATGCGCTGGGAGTCTCAGAACCGGGCCCTCCGGTTCTACAGAAGCTTTACCACCTGACCGGAGCCCAGCAATCCGGGAAAGGAACTGAGTCAAATCCATAGAAACGCCAGCTGCCCACAGGCGAGCAACCGAACGTGTCAGTGCTTCCAGCCCGGATCCCTCGTGCGGATCCAGAGCCACAACCAGATGAGGACGATCACCCAGAATGCGACCAATCGCATTGGTAAGAATTGCACGAGGGCCGTGCTCGACGAATACACGCACTCCATCGTCGTAAGCCGCCTCCAAAGTCTTCGGGAAGTCGACCGGGTCGATCGCCTGCCTCGTGATAGCCTCTGCCGCCGATTCCCGAGTCGGTACGTACGCACTATTCCACGCGTTCGTGTAGAAGCGCACTCCGGGCACACTCGAAGTGTCGCGCAGGTGAATGTCGTGCCAACGCTTCTCGAACGGCGTGAGCGGATCACAGTGAACGACCATGTCTAGTCCTAGATCAATCGCTCGACTTCGCCCCACCTTTTCAACTACACGGTCACAACCCTCAGCGTCGCCACCGATCACGATGTCTTCATAGTGGTGAATTACCGTTACATAAACCCGGTCTTCACTCTCCATCGCTTCTTCTATGGCTGCTAGTGGAGCAGCGATCCTATAGTTCTTCCACTCGGGCAATTCACCTTCAGGAAGATTCCAGTACTGCGCTGCGGCGCGACACTCTGCAGTGAGTTGGTTGACGTACATCTCGGAGTCGTCAATCTCAGCGAGCATCGCATCTAGGTCATTCCAGACCCCAAAAGCCATTAATGAGTTGGTCTCACCAGAAGAAAGCCCAATAGCGGCGTCAGGCTTCATCCCCAAGACGGCTCGCGTGAACTGGGTGTGCACCTGACATACAAAAGACGATCCTGTCAGCTGTGTCGCTGGAGAAAACCCAGTGATCTCTGCTCCGTACAGGTCGGACGCCAGCTTAGGGGTACCAGCGAACCGTTCCGTGAGGTCATGACCTATCTCTGGGAAAGCCATCAGCAGATCCCGACCCGCTCCCGGATACGCAGCGGCAGCCCCCGTATAACAGAATGCTACTTCCCCATCGTGCTGTCCCGAGCCAAAAAAGATTCCGGGGGCGTTCGGCTCACGTCCGGACATCAGTTCCTGGCTGGCATATGCGGCAAGCCGTTCTATCTCCTCCTCTGTGCGGCCAACTAAAGCCACCCTGACCTCCCCCTCGCTTGACTCTCGACCCGCAAGGACTGCAGAGCCTAAGTCACTGAGCGTTCCTGACGCGAAGAATTGAGAGAGAGGAACATCGACCGGACTGATGAGGTCAGTAGTGCGATCCGGTGCGCGCAAGAACACCTCACCTTCGAGGCCCATAAACGAGCGTATGGACACATGGGTGTGAGCAGTGTCTTTACGGCGAGGAGCAGGCCATGCTCCTTCTGCGTCAAGCATCACACCAAGCTGAGCCATAACAGCTCCGGCGGCTATGTGCAGCAGTCCTGACGCCCCATGAGCATGGCCGAATCGTGCGGTTACTTCTGACTCACCTTCCTCGGGAACCAAACTAAGACTGACGGGGGCCGCCCCCGATACCTCTCCACCTTCCACAATCGAAGCAAAGATGGGATATCCCTTATCTATAGCGTCCCGTTCACGCATTACAACAAGCCCGACTGCAGCATCGCCCGGCCTATGGCGATCTTCGGGTAGCACCCGAATGGCTGCATCCACGTGAGCCGACTCGTGTGAAAAGTCTGACGCACCCACGAGTGCACAATCAATCTCTCGTGCCTGAAGCGCCCTTGCAGCAAGCTTCAAGGCATCAACACCAGAGAGTTCTTCGGACGCAACTGTGAATCCGGGTGCCCGCCAATCCTGCTGAGCATGGACGCGGTTTGCTGGAATGTTAGGCATACATCCTATCACCCCCGCTGCCGTAAGATGACGGGCTGAGCGAGTATTGACCTGGCGCCAGCCAGCCACATCTACATCGTCGGACAGAATCTCATGCAGTCTAACCCGAAGCCCATGCCGAGCAGCTTGCGGATCAACACACATCCCTATGTAAACACCGGTCCGATCTGGATTCAGTCCCCCGACCTGCCTCAGAGCCTCTTCCACTACAGCCAGTATGGAGGTCTGCTGAGCCAGGCTTTCTTGAAGGTCGTTCGGTGGAAATCCAAGATTCTTCATCGGAAGAACGACCTCGGACGATTTCGTGCCCGTCGCATCTCTTGCAGCTAGAAGTCGCCGCACAAATCCCGGCAGTCCCGCGGTCTCACCAGCAATGACTCCGACTCCGGCAATCGCGATTGGCTCGCGACCTTGTGCTGGTTGCGGGTATTCACGGATCACCAAGTCCCTGTCCTCAGAACCTCTGGGAGCGACCCACTCCTCCGCGATCAAATGCGCATTGTTACCGCCAAATCCAAAGTTCGAGATCGCAGCCCGACGAGGGCCGTCACTCTCCCAAGCTTCCTCCTCCGCAAGGAGTCGGAAGCCATGGGCGTCGATTGCGTCTAGCGGATCGTCACAAGGTGTCGGCGGCAGCACCTTCTCTTCGAAGGAACTCAAGACCTTCAGAAGGCTGGCAACACCCGACGCTGTGATAGGATGTCCGATATTTCCCTTTAGAGAGCCAATGACCGGCTTTGGAGCATCCGCCCACACCTTAGCTAGCGATTCTAGTTCGACTGTGTCACCGCGTGGTGTGCCCGTAGCATGACACTCGATGAAGTCTATATCCCGGGGCTCCAATCCTGCCGCTTCATACGCCGCCTTCATTGCACGGACCTGGCCATCCATCGCCGGCGCCAAGAACCCGCTTTGTCGGCCGTCGTTCGATAAGCCAACCCCCCTTATTACACCAAAAATTCGGTCGCCATCAGCTTGTGCATCGGATAGGCGTTTGAGAGCAACTAAGCCGGCGCCCTCGGCGGGCAGAAGTCCGTCCGCACCCTTATGCAGTGGCCTAGATTGGCCGGTAGGACTCAGTGCCTGAAGTGCGGTGAAGCCAAGATGAATAAAGAGCGGATCAGCCTTCGCAACACCACCCGCGAGCATGAGATCCGACTCCCGGTCCTGTAACCGCCGACAGGCAATCTCGATCGCATAAAGCGAAGAAGCACAGGCTGCATCCAAAGCGAACACATCGCCGTCGAGGCCAAGTGCATGAGCTGCGATATGCACCGGACCACCAGACGAAAACCGATTTCTGGGGTCAGAAGCACTGCCTACCCTCCCGCTAATTGGAGCGTTTGGGCCTTTCTCTAACCAATGATCCTGAACGAAGCGGGTATGTTCAACCGTAGGATACGAAAGGTTGCCGACAATTAATCCCGTACCAGCCGGGACACTATCTGCACCCGCCTCGGACAACGCGACCCGACTGCAGTGAAGTAACCATCGGGTTAAGTCATCAAGTCGCCCTAGGTCCTTGATGCGATCCGCAAAGTAGCTCTCATCGAAGAGTTCATCGAAGCCCGTGACATAGCCACCACGGTTACTCACTACGTATTCGCGTGACGCTCCCGGGGATTGCTCATGCAGGAGGCGACGAGAATCTAGCCCCCAGGACCCCTCGGGAGCCTCGTCAATCATCACCCTCGCGCTTCGGACAGCATCGAATAGTGCCTCTGGACTCAAGGCGCCGGGAAGCACGCATGCGCGTCCGACGATGGCGATGGGCTCGAAGCTGCCACTCATGTTAGGATCTGATCAGGCGACGGGAGCGT
>MDSZ01187372.1_pt1 | contig 23027 bp, 30 predicted proteins | sample 811201 | NCBI WGS metagenome assembly MDSZ01 (sample SAMN05326647, study PRJNA326480) | marine metagenome | isolation source: seawater | place: Indian Ocean: North | collected 2010 | reverse complement strand
TAGCCTCATCATCTAATAATGAAACTTTAGGTGCGTGTTCTTCTTGACCTTTTATGTTTATACTAACTGAGTAGCCTTTTACTGGGTATATCGGTAGTGTATCGCCTAATTCTCTACCAATTTTTCTTGAGTATACCCCGCCACAAACAACAAGTCCTTCATAATGTAAATCATTTTTATTTCTATCTGTAAGTCTCCACCTTTTCATTTTTCTACTAAGTCCTAAAGGTGCTTTATGGTACCAGTCTATTCTTGTATCATATCTAAATTTAACACCCATAGACTCACATTTTTTTGCTAAGTTTACACAAAATTTGTGTATATCACCAACTCCATCATAGCCTGTCCACATGCCTCCAACACAATCGTCAGCGTTGAATTTAGGCTCTTTTAATTTCATCATATTTGAAGTTATCTCACTACGATGTAATCCACCTAATTTGTAAAGGTTATTTACTTCTTTAGCGTGATCTAACTCTTTTTGACTTTTATAAATGTGCATGATGCCACAATCACTTTGATCATACTCAATATCTGCAAACTCAGTTCTCATTAAGTGTATTGATTCCATAGCCATCCTGGTTGTCTCAATAGTATTTTCTTTAGCATACTTAATATTATTCATAAATTGTATTAGCCATTTATACTTTTTAAAATCTAAATCATACCTCATTTTTAAAGGTGCATCTCTTTTAAAAGACCATTTTATACCTTTAAATACGTTTGACCAAGAGTTCCAAACCTCTGCATTTGATGAAGATAACTGACCTCCATTTGCATGTGAGGCTAGCATAGCTGGGTACGGGTTAGCATCAATAACTGTAACCTCATGCCCTGATTTTTTTAAGAAATAAGCAGTTGTTACTCCTGTAACACCTGCTCCGATTATTGCTATTTTCATTTTAATACTGCCTCTGCTATGTCTTTTGTAATATCCCCAGGATCATGCCCTAATGGTAATTTTACAATTCTTGAATAAATATTTTTTGAATCTAATAATGATTGTATCTTATCAGCAGCCATTTGTCCAGGAGCATCTGGATCCATCATGATGTCAACTCTATTTACTCCTATTTTATCTACTAGGTCTAGTTTAGCTCTGCCAAAGTTAGCTGCACCAAAAATACACATTGTATTTTTATAACCAAGCTGCCACATATTTAACATATCAAACAACCCTTCAACTAAGATTATATAGTTTGTATTTTTTACTTTATCAAGCGGAAAAAGTATATTACCAACTCTACCTTTTGTAGGACGTCTATAATACTTAGGTTGTGATGCTACTTGTCCCATATATCTTCCTTCAATAAACTTGAGTTTACCAAATTGATAAATAGGAACACATATATAATTGTGTAATTGTAGTTCTTCAGTTGTAAATGCTTGAAATTCTTTTAGCACTGATGCTTTTATATTTTTAAATTCTCCTACAAACATTTGTCTGGTTTTAGGTAATTTTACTTCATCAAAATCAATAACTGCTTTTATTTTGTTTTTTAATTTTTGTATCTTAAAAGGTTGTTTACTCTCAACAGGTATTCTTGTAACTTCACCAATGCTTTCTAAAAACTTTGTTACACCACCGCTAAAACCACAACTCCAACAATGAAAGACATTTTTTTCGAGTGAGTATGATAATGAAGGCGATTTATCATCATGCAACCCGCTCGTGCATGATATAAGAATCTCACTAGGGTTGTTTGTGTTTCTATGCTCTATACCTCTTTTGAGTAATATTTCTTTTAAATCCATTATACCTGTGCCTTGATTATAAATTTATCAGGATTAGCCATGTATAAATTACCTGAAGCAATGGTTCTATTATCTTCGTTTCCTTTTGTAAAGTGTTCAAGCCTACCTGGAAATATAATTAAATCATTTGGTTTTACTGTGATTTCATACTCAAACAACTCATTACAAAAAATTATTTGAGTAAATTCATCTTGAACTGATAAATACCAAACAAATGAAAGAGAATCCCAAGTTGTAAAATGATGATGTCTTGTTGCAATACTTTCTTTATTATACCAAGCAACCCAAAAATCTTCCAAAGATAAATGATGATTATAAGTTGTTTTATTCATTGTTTGTATTCCATCATGCAAATGTTTAAATAACTCAGGTAATATTTCAGTGTTACAATCTTTTTGCAGGTGAAATTTCCAACCCGTTCTACCAGTCAAGGATCTTAAATTATCGTGTTGAGTTATAACTTCTTTGTGATTGACTGCTATTTCAAGGATTCTTTTTCTCATCCAATCAGGTAATGTCATTTTACACAAGTCTATGTTTAAAGGTATAGTTACAACTGATTTTGTATTTAGTCTTTTTGTTAGTGACATCACACCCACCTTTTATTATTAAGTAAAAAACGTTTTGCTTTATTCATTAGTAGTTGTTGATTTTTATCCAAAAGATTTGTAAATCTAATCAACTTTAAATATAGATCCCAAACTTTCTGCTTTTTTTCTCTATCCATATGCTCATTTGCAGAAAGTGATTGAAGTAAATTTTTTATTCTAGTGTCTATTATGTTCATACGTCTCGTGCTCCCTCACCTTTATCTGTTCCAAATTTCGCTGCTGCATGAGGTTTTTCGTTAATAACATTCGACTGTGTAGGATCTATTTTTACACAAGGCCAGTTCATGTATACATCAAAACTCATGTGTTTTCCATTTCTAATTTTTGTAGTATGTATTGTAATTTTGTTATTTAATTGTCTATCCTCCTCCTCTGCTGGAGGAAAAAAGTTAAAACTTCTATCGGCAGAATCAAGTATACCTTTTGCGAATCTGGCCTCTCCTGTTGCATCTATTTGATAGGGGGATATCATGGTCAAATCATATTTTCTTGAGAGTGATTTTAAATTTTCTGCGATAATTATCTGTGTCTGCCAGTTTTTTTGATCGTCATGTTTTACAATATTTACATAATCAACTACAGCAAGATTATAATTAGGATATTTTGAGCTAAACATATTACAATAGTGATCTATACGATTTAATGTTAGTGATTCATCATCAATCATAAACAATCTATGATCTGTCATTTGAGGTTTTTCAACTTTAATTTTATGCTCAAAGGCTTTAAAGTCCTTTGTGTATTCTAATTCTTTTATCAACTTATCTATTTGTTCTGAGGGTTTGTAAAAGTGCTTGAACTTGGCTTTTGCCATTTGTATTTTTTGAGCAGCTGTTGTCTGATTTCTAAATATATCTAAGAAAGGAACTTCGCTAATTATTGACAGCACTCTATCATAAACTTCTTTATATCTCATCTCTATTGTGAAAAATGCTACAGTATTACCTTCTAAAAATCTATTTAAAGCCATGTTTAATGATATTATAGATTTACCAGATCCTCTTCTTCCACCTAACAAGACAAGTTCTTGAGTTGCAAAACCTCCATTTATAGCGTCAAACTCAGCACTTAGCCCAGAAGGAAATATTTTAAAATCATCTTCTGATGGAAAAAAATCTAGCTCACCAATATCATATAACTCATCGTTGTATGGAATGGCTTGATTAAGATGTAGTAAGTGATTTTGAAACTTATCGACTATTTCAACTTTTTCTAGATCGTCAAGTTGATCTACAAATTTATCCATAAAATGAATTGTTTCATCTCGGATATAAAAATCTTGTAATTGTGCAACAAGAAATTCATCCTGTATTTCAGGACATATATTTTCTTCATTAACTATCTGATTTTCAATGTACTCTTGAAGTCCTACATCTTTTCTTAAACTTAATATTTCATTTGTGCTTGGCAATCTCATGTTAGCTTTGTAAAAAGATTTTATCTTTTCAAACATAACCAAATTGATACCAGTAAAATATTGGTTTAACAGACGCGAATAGAGATCATTGCTCTGCGTGTCTAACAATCTACGCAAAGTTAATTTTTGTAAATCAATTGCCATTCATTACTCTTACGGGATAAAGTTGATCGCGGTTTATATTTGAGTAACCACCATGATCTCCACTTCTGTAGATCAAGTAGCTTTCTCTTCCAGTTTCTTCAATAATTTTACTAATTTTATCACGATGATGCAAGAAAGCATCAAGTTTAAATTTAGGAGAGGTATCTGATTGTCTCATCCAGTATATCTCATAATGCACTCCAGCTTGAGGCTCAAAATACCTACCTGCCATTCCAGTTTTAGGGTCTGGATTAAAAGGAACTAAGTCAATATACTTTTGATATCCATCCTCCCACTCTTCAAGATATTCTTCATCATATACCTCTTTTACAATAGCAAAACAATTTTCTTTAGCTAAAAATACTTTGTCACCTTTCTTAAATCTAACCTCTAAGTCCTGCACAACATGTTCAACATTGGCGGGTTTATTTTTGCCTCTTGCCCTCAAAGGGACATTCATCTCAATTAGTATTTTTTTGATCCTAGCCGCACTAATGTAAAATTGCTCAGCTAACTTACTTTGAGCCTCACCGTTTAAATATGACTCAGCGATAGATTTCTTTTCCTCAAGAGAAAACTTTTTCACTCTTGCCTTAGCTTTTAGATCGGCTATTCTTTTATTTTTTTCGTGAAAATCATTTATGATAGTGTCTAATCTTTTAGTGTTGTAAGCAATTCCTATATGCTCGCACACTTGCTTTTTTGTTTTATTAACTTTAAGCATCCATATAGCTTGTCTAATTTTAGCTTCAGGGATATCAACTTTTGTATTGGTTCTTGCCATGTCTATACACTCCTCTAGTATTTAGATTATACTAAAAAGTCAACAATTTAGCAAGATTAATGTGTTATGAGATCGTCATCGGTGAAGTACATTTCATTAATTACATTTCTAACTAACCCCGTATGTGTGTATGTAACTAAAAACTTTTCGTTAAAAAATCTGTTACTTCTGTAAAGTTTTTCTACATAAAAACTTGATAAGTAATTTTCTAGTAACTGATTGTACCTTATGTCGTGTTCTTTTATCGATGGGTAATGTCGTTTGATTAAAGCGCAAAAGTATGTGTTTTTTTGTTGAAGAGGTAAACTTAATACCCAATCTAGGTCTTCATCTGTAATGTTTGATAAAATTAAGTCGTTTTTGGTCATTTTTTAAGACAAAAAAAAGAGAGAGCTAACTCTCTCTTTTTCGTTGAGTTAGCCTTGAACAGCTTTTGGAGTGTAGTCAGCACACGCTAAACCACGTCTTGTAAGAACTGTTTTAACACCTCTTACAGTTTTATCAAAATGAGAAGCAATATCTTCTACACTTTGATCAAGCATGTCTTCAATGCCCTCATAAGGATCACTCTTAGAAGTCTTTTTATCTCTCTGTGGAGCTTTAAGACCCATTGAAAGTAACTTACCTCTGATAGAGTTTGCAGTTCTTCCAATCTTATCAGCGATCTCTTCTAAGTATGCACCACTTTCGACCATCTCTGAGATAATGGACTCATCTTCTTCAGAGTATGTTCTTGGGGTGACTTTTTTCTCAGCTGGCTTCACATGTGAAGTCATTTCTAATGATAATGCTTTACCATTGATTTGTCTTGCAGTGAATTTACCATCTGCAAATTGCTGAGAAATTTCTTCAGCAGTAAGATTACCTGAATTTTCTTGTAAAAATGCAGATAATGCCTCGGTCTCTTCTGCTGAGAACACAGGAGCAGCTCCTGGCTTTTTAGGCACGTCATAGCCTAACTTTCTTAATTTAGCTGTAACTGATCTTCTTGGAAAATCAAAGTCAGCCATTAAAGACTCGATAATGTCTTCAGTAACGCCGTTTGCAGCTGCACTATGCATTGCATCGACCATATCGTCAGTGTATTCAAATTTTGACATATTCTGTTCCTCTCGAACTTCTGTTAATGTTGCATTTCAAGAAGCCTTGTTTACTTCTTGACTTTATATAAAGAGTATATCTAAGAAATATATTACAAGCAATCATAATTTGACTTATTGTGCTTAGATGGTCACGAATAATTCTATTAAAAATTACCACTTAACACATCTTTTTTGCTTGACCAGTAATCTATGATGGTCACACCTAGCTTTTGAGCACGAGTGTGTTTTGAACTACCCGAATCACCTGCTATAAGTGCATAACAATCTTTCGTTACGGTGCTTGTATTTTTAAATCCTAGAGGCTCTAAGATGCTCACAAGTTCATTGCGAGTCATATCCAACTTGCCAGTGATGCAAACTTTTTTAATATTTTGAGATACGTCTTCAACCATTACTTCTTGCTCAAGTTGTAATGGTAATGTATGTACCCATTCTTCGTTTTCATCTAACCAAGCGAGTATAGATTCTTTTGTGCGAGGACCAATCCCTTTGATCTCTGCATATTCTATGTCTCTCAGATTTCTAAATGCTGATATGTGTGGCACAATTAACTTAGCACCACCATTACCAACTCCTTCTATGCCGAGAGCTGCTAAAACCGTTTGATAAGGTTTTGTTTTTGTTCTTTCAATCTCTGTTTCTACTTTTTTGCCATTGGCTCCAAGTATATCCCAATTTGGGTTTTGATATAAGTCTACAGGATGAGTGAAACCCATTTTCTTGATTGATGCAGGGCCTAATCCTTTTATTTGCATTGTTCTAATAAAGTATTCTAAAAACTTTACTGAATCACCTTGCCCATTTTTTGTCATCAACCTAGGGCCATCTCTTACAACTGCTTGTCCTATTGCTTTTTCTGCATCTTCTAAAGTTATTTTTGTATTGTGCTTGGAGTGTTCAACAACATTTATAAACTTTGGAATTACACCCCCTGCTCTCTCAATTGTGATTGTGTCTCCGAGACCTAAGTTGTGTTCCTCAATAAAATCCATGTTGTGTAAAGTTACTCGTGATATTGTGGCATCATCCAAAACTACAGGATCAACAATACCCGTCGGGTTTACTGCCCCAGTTCTACCTATAGTCCATACTACGTCTTGCAACGTAGTTGTAGCAGTAAGTGTACCTGCCTCTTTTAAGGCAAGTGCAAACTTTGGATACTTAGATGTGTAACCTAAGTTTTGTGATTTTTTGTAACTGTTACACCTATACACAATACCGTCTGTAGGATATTTTTTAGCTCTATCTTCTAACGCAGTAAAGAATCCCATATTTTTAAGAATAGTCATACGAGGCATATAATCCATCTCTACTCCTAACCAATCATGGGCAACAAAGTTTATATTTCTTTTTTGAAATTCAAGTGGGTCGTCAAGTCCTAATGCACCACTTACATAGTTTCTAAAATTTTCTACTTCATTATCTGTTACACATTCTCCATTAACAACCACCTCTGGAAAATCTGTGTCAATTCTAGCAGGAGCATTTTTGAGAAACTCAACAAGATGAGTTACATCTGTTCCATGCTCACCATTACCTCTTGTTAGCGCTAGCTTTAATTTTCCGTTTGTGTAAATAAGTGATAAGTTTGTTCCATCAATTTTAGGAGTTTCTACATCCATCCAACCATCTACTTCTTCTTTGTCATAAACTTTTTGAAGTGAGTATAACTTGTGTGGATGAGCAACTTTACCTGCAGCTCCGCCAACCTTGTCTGTGGGAGAGTCATGATCTTTCCAACCTTGTGCTGATTCTATGGCTTGTAATTTATCATAAAGCTGATCGTACTCTGCATCAGTGATCTCAGGTGCTGACAAGTCATAGTAAAGATTGTTATGTTTTAAAATTATGTTTTTAAGTTGTTTGTAATTCATATTTAGATAATATAAGAAAATTAAGCATTAAGAAAGTTCTAATTAAAATCTGTAAGTGTGTTATCATCTAAATATTTAAGGTATTTTGTTTTATCGTCTTGAAAATAGTAAGTGATAAGTATCTTTTGAGTTTGTTCGCACTTAAAAGATTCAGAAGGAGTTATTAAATCATTGCTGATAACTTTTGCACAAAGACTTACTATAAAAATTAAGGTTTCTAAATCACTCATCAATCTTTTTTTCTAATTGCACAAGAAGATCATTTAAATACCATTTTGCTTTAGCTAAATCTTCTCTTTGTTTTCTTAAGTCTTTATGCTTTAAATTATATCTAGTAACGTACTTTATCACGTTACCTTGAGCATAGCTCATGTCATAAGAATTTATATATTCAGAGGTTTCAATACCTTTATTATAATGTGGTGGGTGGTTTACCATATCTTCTGTAATACTTCTATTTTTATTTATTTGTTTTATTACATCGTCTGAGAGATACACCTCATGCTCATCTTTTCCATATTGAATAAACGGTTCTTTATCTTTTCTTGCCATACCAAACTCTCTCCTATAAACAGTTTTTCCTTTATCAGGTGATTCATAAATATACTTTTTTTTCATTTCTGATTCTCTCATCTTCCAAAGCATCCATTCGTAATATCGTTCAGGCTCTTCATCAAAGTAATCATTCATTGACAAATTCTTTTATCATTGGAAATATTGGTTCAATAACTTTTGCACAGTCCCTAGCGACAACCATGTGCTCTTTTTGGGTGCCATGTCCACTACGTAGTTCAATGTAATGAACCCATGATCTTAAAGATCCTTGCATGTAAAGTCTAGTTTTAGTGTTACCTTCTGCTAAAACTACTCTAGCTTGCTCTTTTGCTATACCATTTCTAATAGCCCAGTTGTAAATTTCGTGAGAACGTTTTACTAATTCTTCTTGAAAATGTAACCAATATGTGTTTAGATCATTATCTTCTTCCAAGTCTATACTATTTTGCCTGTTTTTGTTATCCTGCAATCTAGCCTCACGAGGAACAAACATATCACCCATTTCTTCGGGATTAGCATATCTTTGACTAAACTCTTGAAAAGCAAAACTTCTGTGTCTAACTATTTGATGTGCGATATCTCTAGTTGTTGTTATCTCTAAACACGCAGAGGCCATTTCAAGTGGAGACCAATGCCCATGTTTAATTAAATATCTTATTAGTTTTTCACTTGTTTGTTTATTGTTTTGGTTAGATGGATTACTAACTCTGGCACAATAAGCAACTAAATCTTGAGTATTATCGAGACCGACAATATCTGCTGGTTGTGAGTAACTAATTAGTCTGACACTCATGTTCCCTCCAAAAATTTATATTATCTTATTTTACTTTTAATCGCATCCAACAGGGAAGAAAGATTTTCCTTTTTATTAAGGTTTGTGCCTTCTATTTGTATGTCTAACATCTCTTCGATTTGTCTTAACATAACTTTTACAGTTTGACCTTTTTCAGTTTCGTCTATCTGTGGTTTTTCATATATTTTTAATTGAACCAATTTACTAATTACAGATCGATAACCTTTACCAAAGTTCTCAGCTAAGACATACACATCTTTAATGCTGTCTTCAGTATACATCTTAATTAGTTGTGATTCTTCTTCATCATTCCAAGCTTTTACGCTCATCCTTTTCTCCTAACTGTAGTTCTAATTGAGAGGTGTTTTTATATCTTTTAGCAACAATTTCAGCTGCTTCTTCTAGAAGAGGTATTAACGATGATACTTCATCTGCAGACATGGCATAACCACTCTTTGTTGGGTACCATTGACCTGTATCACCGTCCATTGAATATTCTCTTATATGCAAGTAAAGATTATCTCTAAACTCATTTATAGTTACTTTTACTGCATTACCATTATTTTTATGAAATGCTGTCCCAAAATCAATATTCAATACAATTCTCTTTCAACCAGTTGTTTGGTTTAATAATTAAGTTTAATGAAAATCTAGTTTCCGTTTTACTAAGGTTTTTAGCTCCATGAGCAGAATCTGGGTCAAATACTATAGCTTCGCCAGTATTTAAAGTTATCTCATCGTCTCCTAATAGAATTTTAAAATCAGGATTTCCATTTATTGCTATCCACACCCTTAAATGTTTTTCTTTAGGGTTATGATAATTTTCTTCATCAATATGTTTTTGTGTAATCTTACCAGGCTCTTGTCTGAATATCCTCGCTCTACCTACATCACATTTAAAAGAAGTAATGTATTTAGTAATTGTTGGGATTTGACCTGCTATTGATGTAAGTTTGTAATCTTTACATAGGTCAGGGATATTTTTAAAGAGATTGTCAGGCTGTCCATCAATACTTTTTATAGCACATGCGAGAACAGATTCTTTTAAATCTCTATCCTCGTAAACATAGTAAGGTAAATTAACAACCTCATCAATAGCTTGTTTGTTTAGTTTTAATTTTAACTTTTTATATGATTTCATTTTTTCTCAATAAGTGAGTCCTCTTCTGGTGTTAGCATTGAAACTTTTTTAGACACAGTTTTAGGTGCCTCTCCTAATGAGTTCCATTCCTTAATCATCTTTTGTGCATCTTTTTCATCATAGCCATTAACTCTAGCATAATGTTTAACCTCGTCTATGGTTTTAAATAATTTAAGTTTGTCTGTATTCATTTAAATACTCCTTTAAAGTACCACCCTCTATGGGTCTGTCTAAGTAATCTTTACCTAGAATGTACAAGTTTTGATTTTTTTCATTTAATAACTTTAACCACTCATTATAACAATTTATAACCCCTTGTAAACCTCTAACATAATGGGCATTAACTGTATGAAATGCATTACTCCACCATATAATTGAATTTTCATCATTTGTTACGTGTCTGGTTATCTTTTGTGGATCATCGCATATGTCTACGTGGATATACTTATGATTTAATTTTTTATATCGTAACCAATTATCTTTAATTTTATCAGCGCCACCCCACCATGTGATTTCTCGATGCCAAAGTTGACTATCATTTAATCCTTGAGTTTCGTTTCCTCCTGTCACATTTACTTTATACTTTTCAATCGCATATCGTAAAAAAGAAGGGTAATCTTCTCCATCCCATTGTTCAATGAGTAATTTTTTAAAAGCTAATGATTGTTTACTATAATCATAAAAAATTACCTCTGTATTATCATCAAATCCATAGGTTTCTAAAATCATATTAGGCTTAAAGGCAGCCGCCACACTATACAATTTTTTTACCTTTTTATCTGCAGGAAAAATAGTATATTTTAAATCTATGTAATTTTCAGTATTCCAAGTAAAGACACAATCTTTCGCATAGGTTACTATATTGTTTATCCAAGCAAGTTGATTTTGTAAAACTTCAGCTCCTTTTCCAGGGTACAAATACTGTTTTGCAGCTCGTATCTTTGGATGAAAATTATATACGGTTAATCCATTTTCTAAACTTTTGTTTATAAAATTCCAACCATCTACTAATGGTGTGCAGACACAAGTGTCCTCGGTAGGCATTAATGACAAAGGGGTATAATCATCATGGATATCTTTTGAGTGTCTTTTAGCTTTTGCTAAGACATGTTCTGTTGTTGATGTTTTATCTCCGTACACAGGTCTATCAAACTTTTTGTAATAATCTAAATTAACTAATAAGCATTGTTTATGTAACCCATAATATTGATTACCAGACGGGTTGTGTGAATTAGGATTGTGATTATCCATAATATGCCCTGTAATAAAAAATGTTTGAGACTCCATCCATTTTTCTAAAAACAAAAAGAACTGATGAGTTTTTATTAAGTGACCGACGCATTGCACTACACAAAATTTAGCGTCTGTTTCACATGCTTTGTCTAACACTTCATTAACTGATAAGCCTTTGATTATAGGCCCAAAATATTTAAACCTAGAAAAAAATTCTGTAAGTTCTTGTGATTTTTGTTTTATGGTAAGATTTTGTATCGTGCTAGAATCATCGTAAACACCTAATACATAATTCTTATTTATACCCATTTTTCTCATAGCTTTGGATCACCAGTTTTTTGTATTCGGCAGAGACAAGTCCATGAACTATTATATGATATCTGCCTTCATCACTTTTATTTATGTAAGCATGCTCATTACCAACATCGAGTAACATTGCATCACCGGGGGTAAAAGGTACATATCCTTTATGTCCTCTCATTTTCATTTTACAACCCTCAGGATGGTTTAACGCGATGTTGATTGGAGACAATCTATTTGTGTCCGTGTCTTTATGAGGTGTGATATAACCTCCAGGCTCAAGAAGCATGAATCTTAGTCTGAAGTATTTGGAGTACGGAAACTTGTTTTTAAAAAAGTCTGTGGTCACAGGACATAAATCAGATACCTCAGTCCATTTGTAAGGTGTTTCACTATTACTTTTATATCCATAATTTAAAAAATGATTAGTTTTAGTGGCTGATATACCATGAATGCATAAACTTTTCCAACCTTTGTGAGAGTACGCGCCAGAGCCCTCTGCAGTTCGGTGACCTACGTATCTATCTTCTAAAGCTTTTGCTTCGGACAACATTTCTTCATGCGGGATCTTTATATCGAGTTTTAGCCAAGGCAGTTTGCTTTTATGCATTATCCAATCATAAGTAACTGTCACTTTACACCCATGTACATATCTAATAAGTCTGGATCGAAATTGAAACTAGTTCCACAACCACAGCTCATTTTAGCACCTGGATTTACAACTTTTAATAATCTATTAAGTCCTGAATCTTCCAAATCAATATCAGCTCCGTATAAAAACATGATACTTTCTTTGTCAGTTAAAGCTGGGGGATTTTCACTAAAAATTACGTCTGTTTCCTCAACCTCATCACACACATCAAAGGAGTATTGAAAACCTCCACAACCTCCACCATCTACCGCCAATTTAAAGTATTGACCAGGTTTCAAAGTGTTACTTATGTAAATAGCAGCTTTTTTGCTTAGGGTTGGTAATTTTCCGTGTAAACTCTCATCAATTATGGGAGCGTTGCCATGAAAATCCTCTAGTACTTTATCCTTAAGATTCAATTATGTTCTCCAGTCTTTTTCGACAGGGTCTTCGCTGACTTGACACAATGTTGTGTAAAATGAGTTCATAAGTGGTCTAGCATTAGCAATAAAATCATCTTTTGATAAATCTTTGTGTAATGTAGTGCTAGTTACTTTTGAATCATCATCAGTAGCAGCAATGTAATATTTAGCTTGAGCGTTTCCTGTAGGAGTCATCATAACAATATAGTTATAAAAATTACGACCTTCAGCAGTTTGAGTTTCGATGAAAACATTGTCTACTGTGTAAACAGGAGCAGTGGTTTGGTTATAAACAGTCATATTAATTTATCCTTCGTACATCTGAATTTGCACTTATTTTTTCAAGTGCTGATTGATATTTTAATATAACATTTTCCCAAGTGTTTTCAAGTTTAAAATTTCTAGCTTTCTGCAAAATGTCATCTTTCTTATGATTAAGGTAAAAGTCAGTCATTGTTTGAGAAACTGATTCTGTGCTAGGCTCAAGCACTGTCCCATGAGTACTCATCATAGTTGTAGAATCACCTGGTTTTAAAGCAAAAACTTCTTGATTTGTTATATCTATTGTTCTTTGCATCATGCTAAATTTTATTGCAACATCTCCTACAAACTCATCAGTTGGTCCTCCTGCTGATACCATAGGCACACATCCACACGCTAATGCTTCTTGAACTGGCATTCCAAAACCCTCAGCCCTATAAGGGTGAACTAGTACAGAAGCGTTTTTGTACAGTCTAGCCATTTCAGTATCACTTAAATTTTTATCTATGTATAAAATAGGTGCTGTTTTTCGTTTATATTGAAGTTTTGTAATTTCATTAAGCACGTTATTCTGACCATAAATTTGAGGAGTGTCTTTAATAATTAATTTAACTTTATCTGCTGATTTAAATGATTCTGCCCAAGCGTTGAGTAAAATATCTAAACCTTTTCTCCACTGAGGACACCCAACATATACAAAGTTCATGTCGTTTGGGTTGATGTTTTCTAAAGGTTCAGCAGGATCTAAATTGAATATTGAAGAGTCAAATCCATTTGGCACAACGTGTATTCTGTCTGGATTTAAACCAGAATTTACAACGTTTGTAGCCTCCCACTTACTTGGGACAATTAGTGCATCAGCAAAATTTTCCCATCGATATTGCCACTCAAACGGTATTTTCATCCACTCCCATGGTTGAATAAACACAATCTTTGTTTTAGGGTTGACAGGCCATCTCCATACTGGTGGATAACTGTGTCTTATTTGTATGTCAATATTATTATCATCTATCGTCTTATCTTGTAGTTCTTTAAGATTTCGTAAATCATCTTTTTTAAGTTGAGCATCATTAGAGAACTTATCAAGCGGGGTTATATACACGTCAAATACCTTACTAAGTCCTAGTGCAATATTTCTATTTATGATTGTCAGCGAGTGATTATCATAAAATTTACCTATAATCTCTAATTTCATATTAATATACCTTATCTTTAAAACTTAAATAAAAGTTTTTTATCTGATTTGAATCTATTGCCCTCAACTTAGGCCACTGGGGTCCCATGCCTGATGTTTTAAAATTAACATACGTTTCGTAATTTTCTAATGTACACTCTGTCCATATTTGATAAAACGGATCTTTTTCAGCTATGTCACTATGACCAATATTGTGAATTTTTTTGTATAGTGCCTCATCTTTTCTGCATAAACTCCAATGTAAAGCAATCAAAGGACTTAAAATTCTTTTATGAGGGTCTTGAGACGCATCAGTCCATCTAGCCCAGGTAAAGGTGTTATTTTTGTGTGTAATCACACCCTGTGTCTCGCTTAAAAAAGCTGTTCCATCTGTGTCACAAATAACTAAAATTTTATCATCTATTTGTTTAAAAGGTGTTGCCCATGTCATTAATATGTCTGATGATTTGTAATAATCTTTTGTAAGAGGTAAAAATTCTACAAAAAACTCTCTTGCGTTAAGCAACTCCTCATCAGCATCAAAAGAAAAAATCCAGTCATGAGTACAATTGCTTTTGAGAAAATTTCTTTCATAATTATCATTTTCTATGGGTTTATCTGATTTACAAAAGTCCTCTTCTATAACAGTTATTTTTCCATCTCCGTCTAAGTTTGATAACTCAGACCAAAGTTTACTTTCGTCAAATGAAAAAGAATTTTTACTCCAAGACATTCTATTTTTATCTAGTCCTAAAACTATTTCATCTACATAATCATAGTAGCTTTTAATACTATCAGGCAGATACTCTGCATCGTAACTAATTAAACTTATTACACTTTTTTTAATCACTTGTTATCCTCTTTTTTAACTTTTGAAATACCAAAAACACCAACGCCACTGAAGTAATTAAAACTATCACTATTACTAGCTGATACTTTTTGAAATTTGTAATCAACTTTAAATACATCTTTGTATCTAAATAACACATTATCAGTAAACTTTGCAACTTGCTCATTAGAATATTGATTTACAAGCAATACAAATTGTTGTGGTGTGGCTTTCGGTAAAACTTTCTCAAACAATGCATCAAGTGCATCAAAAGTCATCGGTAACACATCAAAATTGATTACGTCAAATTTTGCAAGCGGTGCGTAGTTTATTTCAGCGAAATCTTTTTCAATAATTTTAATGTTTTTCTTGTCAATCACTGGTGGGTTTTCTACTCTACTGTATTTTTCCACTATATCTTCAAAACCGCTTTTTACGTTTTCCCATATGTAACCTTTAGGCGGAACTTTTGACACCTCTTTTCGATCATACATCCAGTTGTCAACTCCAACTGCTTTTGTTTTCATATTACCGAATAATGCAGGTATAAAAGAAGATCCTCGATATAACCCGATTTCAAGATAATTTGTATTATCTTTTGAACAAAGGTTATTTAAAAGACACCTCAGTTTAGATGAGCACTCGCCCATCATTTCTCTTTCTATCTCTGTAAGTTTAGATTTTTCGTTGTCAGCTAAGTCTAAACATGCTTTAACAAATTCTTCATTTAATTTAGACATTGTTTTCTCCTCTTAATTTATTTTCTAAAAACCAAAATGGATAAAACAACATGATCATAATAAATGTAAATACTATGAAAGGTAATATTAAGATTGGAGTAATTATTGCCCAAATTAACACACCCATGGTTGCAGTAAATGAAGTTGGTTTATTATCGTTAACTACTTTTGTTAGTTCGTCTTTTGTTATAAAGTTTTGTACCACTCTGTTTTTTCCCATTTTTCTTTTAAAGTTTTTAAGTTTCTCATTTCCATAGCAGCTTTTTCTTTAGTTTTTATTCGTTTATTATCTTTTGATTCATGATGAAAAAGTTTTACAGGAACGTTATAAATATCATATCCTAATTTTCTGGTTTGTAAACAATAATCTACATCCCTATTGTAAGTCCATTCATATTCTGGAGAGAAATCTCCGACTTCTCGTAAAACTTGTCTTTTAATGTAAAGACCGCCAAAAGTTGTCCATGCAACCTTTCTAACAGAGTTGTACTGCCCTACGTCTGCCTCTGGTTCCTTAAAAAGCTGACCCGACTCTAAAGTTATGCCACTACCAAAGTGATCTGGGTTGTTATGCTCATCAAATTTACCCCCTGCATGTTGTATAAAATATGTGCCATCTTTGTTTTTTATTGGGTATAAAAGTAAACACCCTATCATTCCGGCATTAGGATAAGTTTCTATGTAGTTTTGTAGGTTTTCATACCACTTTTCATCACAGATAGTAATGTCTGCATGTAAAATAAATATGTCATCGTCAGGAAATTTATTCCACATTTTCTGATACATAAGATCAGATCCTATACCTGACATATCTTTTTCGTAGTAAACGTCATACTCCCAAAACATAGATTTATGAGTGCTAATTTCAGAGTCATACACGTAAGGACAAATAATTTTCATATTATTTTATCTTTCCATGTTTTTGGTGTTTCATCGTTTACTATTTCTAAAGGTAAATGATAATCAAAAGGCTTTAATATTGGTTTTATCCATGCTATCATTCTGTCTAATGTTGTGTCAAGTGGTACACTAGCATTATAATTAAATTGTTTATTTATCTTATAACTCGAACAGTAAGCGTTTTTAACTTCTGTTGGCCTGTCAGGGAAATAGTCAATTTTTAGACTTTTACCAGCTTTGTTAGCTATTTTTTGTGCGAGCTGATTGATTGTAATCTCATTCTTATCAGGCCCAATATTGTAAACTTCTCCACATAAATCACGCTCACTAACCATAATCTTGTAAACTGCATCTATACAATCAGATACATCACTAAATGACCTTTTTTGCTCTCCGTCACCGTAAACTATTATACTCTTATCGGATAAAATTCTGTTTATCATTATACCTACAACATTTCTAAAAGGGTCATAGTATCTCTGACCAACTCCTATTACATTGTGAGGCACAACGGTGGTATAGTTTAATCCATGAATCTGACTTAGAAGTTTTAAGTGCTGTTCTGCATGAAGTTTTGCTAAACCATAAGGGTCTACAGGGTGTGTTATGTGAGTCTCCATAAACGGAGGATGTGCATGCCCATATCTTGCCATTGAAGAAAAATTTATAAATCTTTTTACATTATTGGCGATAGCAGCTGAAGCAACAGACACAGTTCCAGTAACAATGCTCTCTACGGCTAACTTTGGTGAAAAAACACTTAATCCTTCATACGGTAAGGCAGCACAGTGAGCTACTACGTCGCAACCCCACATGAGTTGTTTTATAGTATCAGTGCTTAAGATATTAGTGGAGTGAAACTGCACAGCTGGGGGGATGTTTGATTTGATTCCGCCCACTAAGTTATCTACACCAACCACTTCTACATTTTTTGCTATCAAGTGTTTTGCTAAGTTACTTCCTAATAATCCTGCAACACCAGTTATAAATACTTTCACCAAACAAACCTATTTCTGTAATGATCAACCAATTTTACGATTTCTTGGTCAAAATTTTTCTCTGGTTTCCAACCATATTGTTTTAGATAATCACATCTTAAAGCATATCTAACATCTTGTCCAGGTCTTTTGTAACTTGTATCAAGGTGCTTATCAAAATCTGGAATTGGTCTATTTGGTCTACCCAAGTAAAAGGTGCTAACAATTTTTTTGGCTGTGTCTAAGTTTTTCTGCTCAAACTCAGAGGATATGTTATATATTCTATTTCTATCTGCTTTGTCATATAACGTAAACACAGCATTTACCGTGTCTAGTACATGTGTCCAAGTTCTAATAGGGTTTCCTCCATCATGTAATTTTATCTTCTTATTCCTAAGCAAACGTTTTACTGACAGAGGTAAAAATTTTTCAGGATACTGATACTCTCCGTAATTATTTGATGGTCTAACAATGATATATTCTAATCCATGAGTCCTTGCCCAACTTTGTATCAACAGATCAGCTGCAGCTTTTGTGGCTGAGTATGGATTGCTAGGGCACAAGGGGCTTTCTTCAGTTACTTGACCCTCTACTTGATCACCGTATACTTCATCTGTAGAAAAATGAAAAAGTAAAGGTTTATCTGTGCTTCTTGTAATATTAGTATCTATTATTTCTAGAATGTTTCTAACTCCGTGTATGTTTGAATCAACAAAAGAGCTACACGATTCAATTGAATTGTCTACGTGACTCTCTGCAGCTAAATTAAATACTACATCGCATTCTGGAATCCATTCTAAGTCTTGAATTTGTTTCTTAATGTAAATAAAGTTGGTATTTTGTAAAAAATGATTAATAATATCAGAATTTGTTACGTAGGAGCCTTTATCAATACCATATACTTTCCATCCATTCTCTAAAAGTTTAGCGCACAGATTTATTCCTATAAAACCTCCTACACCTGTTACCACTGCTATCTTCAATTTATTGTGTACTCCATGTGACAAGGAAAATTAACTGTTCTTTGATATAGTTCTGTGCTTACAGGCATTCCTGTTAATGGTTTATAATATTTCTTTGCTTCCACTGTTTGCGTAAAATTTATCTCACTAATAGGATTATTAAAAACAAATGGAAGATTTGAGGGAAAAAAGCCATCTTCATCGCTAAAATTTGACAATGCTTGTCCGCCATATTTTGTTGCCAACTGATAAGATAAATTAAAATAATTATTTTTGTAGGCAGAGCATAGCTCATCTATGTCGAAAGAGTCCCAATATTGTAAAATAGCTGCAGCAGAAACGTCAGACATTTTAAAATTAGATCCTCTCTCGTTAAAATCACCATCTACCTTACCAAAACTAATTACCTCTCTAGCATCTTCTTCCATATCTTTTTTAATAATTATCAATCCTCCTTCACCAAAACCAATGGGTTTAGTATGATGTAAAGAAATAGCTGATCCAGAGGATAGACAACAACTATTTACACCATTTATAAAAGAGTAAGGTGTTGCAGCATTATCAAATATTATTGTTTTTGATTCATAATCATAAAAGTTATCTTTTATTTCGGTTAAATTTTGAACATGCCCAAACAAATTAGTAATTACCACAAGCTCAGAATATTCATTCATTAAGTGATTTTTTGAATCAAAGTTTAAATTTTCATTGAGATCAACTTTAAAAGCGCCTGTTAAAGGACCTTGGGCAGATGAGTCGAAGGTAAAGTCTTGAACTGCTTTGTTAATAACATTTTTCTTTTTTCTCTCATGAGTAAAAAATAAAGCGTGCAAAGCTGCAGTTCCACTAGAGGTGGCAATACATGAAAAATCATCACTTATTTTTAACATTTTGTGTGCTTTTTCCTCTAATTTTTTTACAGCAGGCCCGTAGTTGGTGAGATGATTACTCTCTAAACTTTCTTGTAGATAACTTGCAAAAAGTTTTTCATCAAACGGTTTTTTGACTACAAAAGGTATCATACAACACTCCAATTATTGTAGCGTGATAACCAAGGATTAACACAATGAGTTGCAAGGCCTGGTAAAGGTGATACAATGCTACGTTTTTTCTCAGTCAATTTAATAAATTTATTATGATCGCCTAAGTTGTTTTGATGTATATCTTTATCTTCTAAAAATGTACTTACTTTTCCCCCAAAAGTCCCACAAGAACTTGGAATAAGTCTCCAATGACAATAATTGCTTAGTATTATTTGTGTTGATAAACCTGCATATCTTTGAGTATATTTATCAGGATGGTCATATAAAGTTGCGTATGACAGATTTTTATATAACTTAAAAACATCCTCTAAAACTCTTGTCCAACCGTTAACATGTAAATAATCGTCCTCCACCATATAAATTAAATCTTCAGTGCCAGGCTTGACTTTATTAAAAATAATCTCATACATTAAATATCCAGCCGCTTTTTCTCTATCAGGTTTTTCTGTTCTTTTTTCAAAAACATTACCATTTTCATCTCTATCAACGTAAGTTTCTTTCTTATCTTCCCAAATCTGTATTAACTCCTTAAGTTTAGGTTCAGAGTCTATTTCTATTAATTCTACGTCTTCAAATTTCTTATACCACCATGAATCATAAATTGGGCCATCATGAATAACAGTTATTGGATTACCATCCCTAGTTGCAAGAATATTATTCCAGCATTTTTCATACGAAAACCAGTCTGGTCTATTGCTTTGTTTTTTGTTTGATGTTGTTCTAAAAAAAATATTTATCATCTTAATAAGTGTACGATCCTCCCAGCTATTTCCATGAAATCTTCTTCAACACATCCTCGTGTTGTTTCAGCGGCAGTGCCAATTCTTATACCGCTTGTTTCTATAAAGTTTCGTGGATCATTAGGCACTCCATTTTTATTCACGGTGATGTTATAGTTTTCTAATATATCTGCTGCTTCTCTACCACTATATTTACTGTTTCTTAGATCAATGAGAATGATATGTGAGTCAGTTCCGTGTGTTTGAACAGGTATCCCGCCTTTTTCTAAAACCTTACACATGGCTTGAGCGTTATTTACGATTTGTTTTGCATATATCTTAAACTCAGGTTCTAAAGCCTCTATGTAACATTGAGCTTTTGCGGCTATGATATTCATCAACGGGCCTCCTTGAGTGCCAGGAAATATCGCACTATTTATACTTTTGGTATAGTCTGGGTTATTCCAAAGTATCATTCCGCCTCTTGGCCCACGTAATGTTTTGTGGGTAGTGCTAGTAACAACATCTGCATAAGGTAAAGGACTTTCATAAGCACCTCCTGCCACTAAACCACTATAATGTGCCATATCAACTAAGAGATAAGCACCTATTCCATCTGCTATGTCCTTAAAGGCTTTCCAATCTATTTGTCTTGGATAAGCACTCGCACCAGCAACAATCATTTTGGGTCTGCTTACTTTTGCCAATGCTCTTATTTCTTCATAATTTAAGAACCCGTTTTCATCAACACCGTATGTGACTGAGTTATAAACTTTACCGCTTAAAGTAGGCTTAGCTCCGTGCGAAAGATGTCCTCCACTTGCTAAATCCATACCCATTAAGACATCACCTGGTTTTAAAAAAGCTTGATAAACTGCAGTATTAGCATTTACCCCACTATGAGGTTGTACATTTGCATAATTACATTTATATAACTCACAAACCTTATCGATAGCTAATTGTTCGATCTCATCCATATTATCACAACCATTGTAATATCGTTTACCTGGATACCCTTCTGCATATTTATTAGTAAAAATGCTTCCACATAACGACATTACAGCCTCACTGGCAAAGTTTTCACTAGCAATCAACTCAACAGTTCTATCTTGTCTTTGTTGTTCTTGTTTTAATATTTTTTGTATTGTTTTATTCATTGCACAGGCACGTTTCTATACTCATACGGGTGAGGATATTCTCTTTTTATAAAGTCATCATTATTCATATTATTATACCTAAAATGAACTGACCACCGAGTCACACTGCTATCTTTTAATTTACCACTTCTGTGAATTAAGTTTGACTTAAACACTAAACCTTGACCTTTTTCTACTTTGATAGCTTCAAAGTCGTATTTACTCTCATCCACCGTTCCAAAACCGTCCTTCAACTTAGATGCCTTCACGTTCATTTTATGACTTCCAGGCACCACCTCAAGATAGCCATGATCTTCTGTCATATCTATTAAAGGAATCCATAAAACCACAGAATCAGAAGATCCTTGCATTGAAGCGCTGTCTATATGCGCAGGCATAGTGTGATTAATTTTTTTACTTGAAGTGTTTATGTTGTTAAAATAAATTACAGGCCTAGTGCAAATATACAAGAGAGGGCCTGCGTCCATATAGTTTGTTACTCTGTAACCAACCATTGTGCACAAGTGATGAACCTGAATATTCCATTGTGCATGTTTAGCACAGTTCATAAATACCTTTTTATGTTTTGTAAAAAGCTCCTCCATAGATTTACAGTTTAATCTAAGCATTTGGTTTTCAAACGGCATTTTTGTAGTTTGCACGATACTATCAAGAAAATCGTGCTGTACTAAAGTTGGTATTATTTCATAACCATCTCTGTGAAATGTGTGTCCTAACATAAGTTTTTTAACTCCATTGTTGCATATGCTATGCCTGCTTGTCCAAAGCCATCACCGTTATAAAACATGTGTAATTTATCGTCTAAAATAATAACATTTGGATATGCACACATAACTTGTTCAAATTCTAGTTCAGGTAGAATAGCATAGTTTTCATCTCTTGTCCATCTTATTCCGTCAGCCGATGTAGCGTGCTTTATTTTATATGCTTTGTTGACATCAGTTCTAAAATTTTCAGAGTGTCTTACACAAAACCACATATGATAGGTATCATTGTGTTTTATGATGGTTGCAGATGTTGCGCCTGCCTCTTTACCTTCAAGTTTTATTGCAGTTTTACCTAGTTTATTCCAATTAATTCCATCAACTGATGTAGCTATTTTTATGTCATAAGACGGTTGTAATCTGTTATTTTCGTCGGGCAACCATTGTTGGCAGGATAAGTAATATCCCATTAACAAGTGCTCCTTTTTAATTATTCCTAAAGTTCCACAATATCCTGGGTCAATTATACAAGGAGAGAGAATTGGACCTAATTTTACATAAGACTCGCCAATTTTTTGTGCAACACAAGTATAATTAAAATATGGAACATCTTTTCTTATTGTCCAACCAATATAATATAAATAGTTGTTATAAAGCGATGTTGGCATAACACCTGCTGCATCTATTGACCCAGGTTTGCCTGGATTAATTAAATATTCTTTTACATGCAGATGGTTGTATGGGTTACCTTTTTCAACGTCTAAAAAGTTTGCCATATTATGATTATCGTTATTTCTA
>MDSZ01143413.1_pt1 | contig 23035 bp, 18 predicted proteins | sample 811201 | NCBI WGS metagenome assembly MDSZ01 (sample SAMN05326647, study PRJNA326480) | marine metagenome | isolation source: seawater | place: Indian Ocean: North | collected 2010 | reverse complement strand
TTTTAATGAAAAGAAATCCTATTTCATATTCAATATGGTTAATACCAAATAAAAAGAAATATACTATCTTAAATGATTTAATAAATAACATAGCTAAAAAATATAATTCTATTCAGTTTATACCTCATGTTACTTTACTTAGCGGATTTTTAGGAGATGAAATCGAATTAAAAAATAAATCAAAATTATTAGCAAAGGAGCTAAGTCCATTCAAAATCAATATTAATAAAATAGATACTCTTAACGAATTCTTTAGAAGTTTTTTTCTAACAATAGAGTTGAATAATAATTTTAGCTATGCAAGAGAAAAATCTATAGAATGTTTCTCATACATAGACCAAAATTTCATTCCACACTTAAGCCTTGCGTATGGGATGCATGATAAAAAAATAAAAGAAAAAATGAAATTTTTAGCGATTAAAAAAATCAAGAGAATAAACTACTTTTATGCTGACGCCATATATCTTGCAAAAAATAATGAAATAAACTTTAAATGGAAAATAATTGAAAAATATAAACTAGGCTGATGTATGGAAAAAAATAAATTAAAATTATCTTTAATAATTCCATGCTACAATGAATATAAAAATCTTAGGTTATTAGTAGAAAAGATTTCAAAACTTGATTATAAGCACCTTGAGATAATAATTGTAAATAATGGCTCAACAGACAATACTAAATTTCTTGCAAATGAATTGATAAAAAATGAATCAAAATTTAAGTTACTTAACATTCAAAAAAATATTGGCTACGGTCATGGAATAATGACAGGTGTCAAAGAAGCCTCAGGTGATATTATAGCTTGGACACATGCTGATTTACAAACTGACCCAAATGACGTCATTGATGTGTTTAATGCATACATTCATCTTCCAAAATTTGAGAATTCAATCATAAAAGGTTACCGAAAAGGCCGAAACTTTTTTGACTTTTCATTTACATATTTTATGGGATTAATATCATCATTTCTTTTAAAAGTAAAACTTTCAGATATAAATGCTCAACCAAAAATGTTTCATCGTAATTTTTTAAAGTACCTTGATAAGTACCCAAATGACTTTTCCATGGACCTATTCCTATTATACCAAGCAAGAAGTAACGATATAGCGATACATCAATATCCTGTGGATTTCAAAAAAAGACTCCATGGAAAAGCAAAAGGCGGAGGGTCAATTATTGGTAAAATTAGATTAATTATAAGAACTTTCTCATATATTTTAAAACTTAAATCAAAACTTAAAATAAAATAATGGAAATAATTGTCCATAGGGTAAACACTATAAAAAAACTAAAAGCTATTAATACTAGTTTTGGTGCAGAAATTGACATTCGCTCAAATGGAAGTAATTTAATATTGAACCATGAGCCACAATCTAAAGGAGAGCTATTAATAGATTATCTAAATGAGTACAATCACGGAACACTTATTTTAAACATCAAAGACTCAGGAATAGAAGATTCTGTATTAGATTTAGTTAAAAAACATAATAATATTGTTTCATATTTTCTGCTAGATGTTGAATTTCCATATTTATATAATGCTTCAAGGACAGGAGAAAAAAACATAGCAATTCGATTCTCTGAGTTTGAAAGCATACATAGTGTAAAGAAATTTATTGGAAAAGTTAATTGGGTATGGATAGATACTTTTACTAAACTTCCAATTACTAGCTCAGATATAAAAATTTTAAACAATTTTAAAAAGTGTTTAGTTTGTCCTGAAAGGTGGAACAGAAAGGTAGATATTAAAAAATACAAAAATAAATTGAAAAATTTTAATCTAGAGATTGATGCAGTAATGACGAGTAAATCACATATTGTTGATTGGAAATAATGCAGATAGTTTGTTAATGGTAAGTAAACAATTATCATTATTTTATTAATTTTAAAAAAATGAAAGAGACAAAAGAAAATTACTACTTTTCGCTGGGATTAAGTAATCTCATACTATTTGTTACTTTTATTTATTCGATTTTATTTTATGGCGGTATAATTAAAATAAGACCCCTCATTTTCTATTTTAATTCTATTGATTCAATAGCCTTCACCTTGCTACAACTTACTTTACCACCGATTTTTGCTTTTATGCTTTATTTAAAATATCAAAATGTAAAAATTGATATTAAAGTAAGTCACAGATCAATTTACGTTTCATTTTTTTTAATACTTTTATTAATAATAACACAAATGAAAAACACCAACTTATTTGCTGATGAAATTAGTTATGCTTATAAAAGTTTTGAGCTAAATATAAAATTTTTAAAACGATTTGTTAATTTTTTCCCATTCTTTGAGCAATATTCCTCAAGTTATGCATTACAGATAATTACATTAATTCAATGGATTATAATCATTAGTATTTTTTATTTATTTAAAAAAACTACTTATAATAAAAAATTAATATTATTTGTATTTTTCATTTTTACTTTAAGATTTTTGGTTAACATATTTGTGAATGTACGCGGCGGTCCTCATCCACCACTGCTCTATTTAAGCACAAATATCTTTGGAGCTATTTTTGGATTAAATTCTGTTTCCATAAAATTATCAAACTGCTTACCAGTATTTATATTTTTAATTTATTTATGCAATAGAATAAAATTTTCATTTTTTGAATATTTTTTTGTTAGTCTTTTACTTTTAACAACTCCATTAATTGCTTACCATGCTCTAAGTTTTGATCAAACTATTTATAGTTTTATTTGCTTTTCAATAATATTCTTGGAAATATTTTTTTATAGGAGTAAACCAGAAAACTTATTTCTTTTCTTATCAATAATGTGCCTTTTTAGACAAACATGCATAGTGGCAATTCCTGCATTATTAATTTATAGCTTTATTTTTAACTGGCCATATAAATCCTTCAAAAACATGCTTAAAATAAACTTAGAAAAATTCTTTCCTATGGTTTTATTTTTTCCAGTCTTTATTAATTCTTTGGTACTCGGAACGCCGACAACAGGGCAGATTAAAAATGGAATAGATACAAGTGGTATATTTGAAAAATTATTAAGCCAAGACTTGATATTCAATTCATACAATGCATTAGGTCTATATTTAATGTTACCAATTATTTTATTATTCTTATTAATTATTAAAAATAAATTTTTAGAAATTTTAATAGCAATAACAATATTTTTAACCTATATCACAATTCAATTGATCGCAGACACAAATGCCTATGATCAGAAATATTATTTTGAATTGTATGGATCTTTCATAGCAATAAGTCTTATTCTATATTGTCATTATTTATTTGACTTTTTAAAAAATAAAAAAAATATAAAGGCTGTTGTATGTATTGTTTCATTTATCATTTTTCAATTTTATTCGTATAGTTACTCACAACAAAAATATAAGCTAGATACTCAGAAAAATTTTTGGGAACGCACTAAAAATTTTAATCCATTACGTTATTTTGATAATAACCTTGATTATTGTATAGAATACTTAAAAACAAATAATATAATAAAGGACTCACATATGATAGGCATAGATCAAGGATTTTTTCCTCTGATTTTAATGGATTGTTCATTGAAAGAAGTTTTTCAATTTAATAAACTAAATGGTTTATACAACGCAAGAAAAAACAAAAAATTAAACTGGTTGGTTTTCGATGCGAAAACTTTAAACGAAACCAAAGAAATAAAATATTTAATTTTTTATGACTCCATCCTTGACATTGATATAAATAAAAAAGAGCTAAAAAAATTATATGGCTGGGAAAAAATATTTAGTTTACCAAAAACTAAAAATCATTTATCTATAACTGTGTTAAAACGAAAAGAGATTTAGAATCAAAGCTGAATTTTAAAAGTTCACTTAATTCAATTAGTAATTTTTCGTAAAAAACTTATATGGATTTTTAAACATTAAATCTTTTCTTCAAAATTTAAATACTCAGATTTGTATTTAATTTTTGGTCTTAAAATACCTCCTACTCCACCGGTCATATGGTCAACTGGAGCATCTAATATTTCAAAGGTAATAAATTCTTTTAATGAGGCTATTTTTTCTTTAGACAAACCATATACAACTTCAAGATTATACAGTCCTCTATTTAATATGAATGGAGCCAATTCAGCAGTTACTTTATATTTACCTTTTTTTAAATCTGGTACTTCAGAAATAAGATATCCTGCCTTCACTAGTAATGTGCCATCATGAGATCTAATCAAAAACGTAACATCGACCGATGACTTCTCCAAAGTAGTATAACAAACGAATTCAAAAATTATACCAGATGAAACTGATATAGATTTACCATTCTTAGCACTGATTTTCACTCCCAATATTTTCAATCTTTCGTTGCCTGGGGCGTCGTTTAGACTCCAAGATAAATCATTTTCTTTTTCAAAACTATTTATATTTTGATAATAATCAATGGCATCTTGGGTATTACCATTAAACACAATTTTCCCATTTTCTAATACCATTGCTTTCGAACATAAAGATTGCATTGCACTCATATTGTGACTAACAAACAATACTGTTCTACCTTGTTTTGAAATGGTATTCATTTTATTTATACATTTTTTTTGAAAGTCGGCATCACCAACAGCAAGCACTTCATCGACTAATAAAATTTCTGGTTCAAGAAATGCTGCAACAGAAAATGCAAGTCTAACTTTCATACCACTGGAGTATCTTTTTACAGGAGTATCAATAAATTTGGAAATTCCTGAAAAATCTATTATTTCTTCAAATTTTTGATTGATCTCATCCTTTGACATACCAAGTATAGTACCATTTAAATATACATTCTCCCGACCAGTTAGCTCAGGATGAAAACCAGTTCCGACCTCTAAAAGACTTGCTATGCGACCATTTATTTCAATTTTGCCATCAGTTGGTTCTGTAATTTTAGCTAATACTTTCAACATTGTGCTCTTACCTGCTCCATTTGAACCAATAATACCAACTACATCACCATGCATAACTTTAAAACTGATTTCTTTAAGGGCCCAAATAATATCAGAAGAATTTGAGTTGTCATTTTCTTTAAAAGAGCTAAGTGATTTTAATTTTTTAAAATTTTCAATTGGAGCTTTGATATAAGATAAAATCTTGCCTAAAAAGGTATCATACGATTTTTCTTTTACACCAATTCTATATCTTTTTGATACAGCCAAAGAATTAATAGCAATTTTATCTGTGGAGGTATGTGTCTCTATTCTCATTATTAAAAATCTAAATAATAAAAAGTTAAATCATTATGCAACATCTGCAAAAATCTTTTCTTTATATTGAAAATAAAATACACCAGAGATAAAAATAAATAGTGCTGAAAAAGCGCCAAGATTTATCAATTCCCAGGGCATTGGACTTTGGCCAATTACAGAGCTGCGAAACCCACTAATTACACCTACCATAGGATATAAGCCACTCCAAAATGCAACATTCTCACCAAATTTTTCTGAAATAAGTGAAACTGGCCATACAACTGGAGCCATGTACATTAATAATTGAGATAAAAATTGAATAGCATGCCTAATATCTCTATACTGTAATGCTAATGCTGATAGCCACAAACCAACACCTGCTGAAAAAATAATCATAATCAAAGTTAGATATGGAATAAAGAGAATATTTAGACTTGGAATAAAACTATAATAAAACATAAGTAGTCCAATTACACAAAAAGCTATTAAAAAATCTACTAATCCTGCTAATACTGGAGTAATTGGAATTATTAACCTGGGAAAATAGACTTTTGTAAAAATTCCAGCAGTAGTAATAAGACTTTGAGTTGATTTAGTCATAGCAGTAGAAAAATAAGTCCAAGGAACTAGTGCTACATAAGAAAATATTGGATATGGAATATTATCAGAGGGAATTTTCGCTAAGTTACCAAAAATAAATGAGAAAATTATCATTGAAAAAACAGGGCGAATAATAGCCCAAAGAAAACCTAAAACTGACTGTTTATACAACACAGTTATATCTTTTTTTACCATAAAATAAAGTAAATCCTTATATTGGAATAGTTCAGAAAGATTTATAGTCTGCCAACCTTTTTTAGGTGCTATTATACTTTTATAAAGCTTTGTCATTTTTTATTTTAATTATAGATAGATCAACACCGTTTATGATGAAATTTAACTTCATTAATTTGAAGTTACTTAGTTTAAGAATATAAAAATTGTGTATTATTTTAAATAAATATGTATTTATAAATTATGATTTTTCAACTTTATTTATTAAAAAATCTCTTACTATTTTTTGCCCACCAAACGTAACATTATCAAATTGTTTTTTATTATAAGATTGTAGCTTTTTTATAACATCTAAAACATAGTCAACATCATAAACTCCATTAAGTTCAGAACCCCATCCATTTTTTTCAATTATAAAAGAATTATGTATCATCTCTAAGTTATTTTTTTCATAAATAGGTAATAAAAAAGTATTAGATTTAAGACAATCCGTTATTAATCCAATACCAGGTCTTCCCAAAATTAAATCGAGCTGATTAAATTCTTCATTAGAGAACCGAAAAACATTCGCCATTTTAATATTATAACCTTTTAGAACGTCGATAAAATATTTAGGAAAGAATATATCGACATCAACATTAGCTTTTAAATTGATAGCGAGCCTTATAATATTTTTATCGATATTTTTCCTACCAGGTAGAAATCCAATTTTCATTTTTTTAATTGAATTATCTTTATTATTTAGGCTTTTATTTTCAAACATCCATGGTACTTTTACAGCGTTTGTAAATTTAATAACATTATCCATAGCAATGTCTTTAATGCATATCATATCTGGTCTATTTTCTTCTAATAAAGAACGCTCTAAATCTATGAAACGTTTAATATTATAATTATTAGGAAAAGCATATTCAAAAACGTCACTCCAAAGGAAGGAACCCATTAAAACGACATTTTTATATTTTTTTAGTGGCATTGTCAAATTATCACTAATAATTAAGTTGGAGTTATAAAGTAAATGCTCTATCCTCCTAAACCATATTATCAGGTTTTCATCAAGAAAAGATGGTGGCCAAACGACACCTGGTTCCATAAAATTTAAATGCCAATTAATATTTTTGTGATTAATCAAATTTGTTGAACAAAAAACATCACGTTGCCATTTTTGACAAATTATATCTATGTTATAATTTCTTACCTCTAAAATAGATCCAATGACCCTTATACACCTCTTAAAATGTCCAAGCCCATTTGCACAAATAATAAAAGAAATTTTATGTTTATTCATTGCATTTTAACATTTTTAAATATCACAATGACATGATTAAACGTATCATTGAAACTAGTGTAAGAAAATTTTTTATCATTCCAAAAAAATGCTAAACGAATAAATAGCCCAAGATAGAATTTTTATAAAATTAGCGTACTTTAAAGAAACAAAAAACCCTGACCAATAAGATTTGGTCAGGGTTTTTGCTTTATAGAATAAGTGTAAACTAATTCAGAATATTTTTAGAAACTTACGCCCAAGCTCAAGTTATATGTAGTACCTGAACCATAGAAACCACCAGATCCTTGCCTATAATCAGCAAAGTATTCTGTATCAGTTAAATTCAAAAGATGAAACCCAACATTTAATGGAACTGGTAGTAAATCACCTGTATTATAGCTCATATGCAAATCAATAGTGCTGTAAGAATCAATTTGATACTGCCAGTCATCACCAACAGGCTCATCCATATCTGCTGGATCATAGCTAGCATAATGCTTATCAAATAATTGAAAAACTGGGTTTATAGTTAACCCAAATGGAGTAACATACTTAGCACCACCAACAATTTGCAGTTGAGGAGCATCACCTACTTTAAGACCACCAGCATAAATTTCAACATCATATGATGGACCAGATCTATCATCATCAGAAACTACAGACGCAACAACATCATTTTCCCATTCCCAATTACCAATAGATAGAATACCATAAACATCAAGCGCACCTTGTAAAAGTGATGCTCTACTTTCAATTTCTATACCACTGTGGATTGCATTTACACCTTCAATATTATAAATTAAATCATTGGCTGTTTTAACTAACTGCTTGTTCTGCCAATATGTATTATAATAATTAACATTAAGTTTGTAACCAAGATCTTGCCCAAGAATGTTAAGATTTTTATTAATATAACCAAATCCAAATTCTATTGAGTTTATATCTTCATTTTTAGCATTTGGATTAACAGTGTTATTGTAGTTTAAGTAAGCACTGCGAAAATTAGGTGCAATTGAAAGAGCTCCTGCATTACCAAAGATATTCATGTTCTCATTGATATTGTAGTTAGCACCTATCTTCAATGCATATCCCGGATATTCAGCTTTTTCTGATTTTTGATCACCTGAATCATCTGTATAATTAAAGAAGTCTTCTCTCTGATAAGTAGTATTCGAGCCCGCAGCACTCACAAAACCAGTTAGATTATCCATTGAGTATTCCCCCTGAACAAAACCACCAAACCAAGAGTTATAACCTATATTGTGATACGCTACTTTATCTCCAATTCTTTTAACTTTGTCAGCATTTGTTACGTCATTATCATCAGAAAAATCAACATAATAATCACCACCAAGAAGATTAACTACTTCTCTGTAATGTATACCCTTGTAAGATCTTGCATCAACTCCAGCAGTAAGGTTTAAGTTAGGAATCAAATCATCATATTTAAATGTCGATATTAATCCATACCAATCATGATGGTTTACCGATGCACGAATGATTGCTTTGGATCTATACTCATCAGCAATGTAATCAGCATCACCAATCGCCGAAGATGCATCGCCATCCCAATCACTTCTATTCCAAGCAATTAATTTATCCCATTCGTATAGACCATTTTCGTCTTTAGGAGGATTAATATATTTGAAGTATGATACTTCACCAGCTGTTCCGTAATCCTCATTACCTAAAAAGTCTCCTCTACTATTTAAAGGACCAGTTCCGCCACCTCTACCATTAGATCCATACAATGTTGAGCTCAAAGACATCTTACTATCAATCTTCCAGAAATGATTAAGATTGTAAACAGGCTTATGATAATAGTTGGTTCTATTATTTATAATCCATTTACCATCAACTTCTTTTGTATGTTGTATTCCGTCAAAAAAACCATCCGATAGAGCATCAATGGATTCATCGGTTCCCTTTTTAATGCTTTTAGCATTTTCAGATGAAACATAACCCCATCCACTACCACAACAACCAGTGTTTACTTGACGGTAGTCTTCAGATCCATATCCTGTCGAGTAATCACTATAGCTATTCCAAGTCGCTTGGTCATGAATGTTATCACCATCACGTTGACCATGCTGCTGAGGAGCACCAAGCAATGTAAAGTCAAATACGTGATCTCCAAAAGATTTACTCGCGGTAATAAAATATGAATAAGCATCAGTCCAGGTTCCATCGACGTATCCATCTCCAGTTTTTCTTTGGAAAAGAGCAGAAACAGCAAATCCGTTATCCATTAAACCAGTAGAGGCATTTACTGTAGTTTTGAAAAATCTATCGTTGCCTAATTCTTGTTTAAAACCATATCCACGCTCCATGTCCGCAGCAGAAGATTTAATATTTATTGTACCACCTACAGAAGCAACTGCTAAATTTGAAGCTCCCAATCCTCTTTGGACTTGAACATCGGATGTAACATCCGCCATACCGTCCCAATTGGACCAATATACCCATCCATTTTCCATATCATTTACTGGGACACCATTTATCATGATAGCCATGTTTCTTTGATCAAAACCTCGTATTGAAACTCGAGAGTCTCCCGCACCACCGCCTAGCATTGATGCATATGCGCCTGGAACTTCGTTAAAAATCATACTTAAATCTCTTGAACCCAGTCTTAGCTCTAGCTCTTCCCTTGACACATCTGTGAAAGCAACCGGTGTTTCTCTGAATTTTGCATTTGGAGCAATAACATCAAGAGCTCCAAGCTCAAGAACAGTTTGAGTTAGTGAAAAATTAATTGTTAAAGAATCAGCATAAATGGTTAAGTCTTCATATCCTATGGCAGAGGCAGTTATACTTGCACCTTGCTCAACTCCGTCAATTGTAAACTTACCATCACCATCGGCTGCAGCTCCTAAATCTCCTTCATCGACAATAATATTAGCTCCTGCAATAGGCTTTCCATTTGCAGCATCCGAAACAGTTCCACTGATTGTGCTCTTTTGATTTTCTGATTCATCACTAAAATCATCTTGAGAAAAACTCAGTGATGATAATAACAAAAGACTCAGAAAAATCGTAAAACTTAATTTTACAGTTTTAATAAAGTACATTTATATACTCCTTATATTCTTGATTAAATGTATTTATGAAATTAGAAGAAAATTAATGATCATTCCTCAACCTCGAGAAATTATAGTTTATTTTTGAACCTATCAAATAAAATATTTAAATAAATTTCAAGCTAAAGAAGTCTCTCATAAAATAAGTTTTTAAATTTATTCTAACGGACATTTTTAAGCCTTATGAAAAAATAATGATAATTAGATTTCAATCAGAGTAAGAAAACATATCAATTAAAAAATCCTTGTTTGATTTATACCAGCTGAAAGCAAATATGAAACTTACAGATACAAAAAAACCAACCGCTATAGTATATATGTATATCTGTTTTGGAGTCAAACCAGTTGGACTGTAAGCTGCTTCAGGAAAATCTAAAACTTGAAACATACTGCTTCCCCCTACTTCCTCAATACGGGAAAGCTCATATTGGTTCTTCAAATTGATAAATATCTGAGTTTTTACCTCCTCATCTCTCATTAATCTTTCTTGCTCAAGCAACAATGTCGGGGATGAAGATATATTCCTATTTCTCATTCTAAAATCTTTTAGAGCTTCCTCCGATTTAATTAACTGATTACTTATATCCTTGATTCTTGCCTCGATAAAAAGTTTTTTCTCCTTAATTTGAGAAATTGCTATATTGTCAACTATAGATTTTAAAACATCAATAATAGCAACTCCTAAATCAGCTGAGAATTGTGCTTCATAAGTAGAAGTTTTTAATGTTATCAGAGGGTTATTTCTGTTAACCTTAGCAGAATAATGTGAACGCAGAATATCAATAGCTATTGTCTTCTCTATTTCAGTCCATTCTTTCTTATTAGGTTTTTTCATCAGAATATTTATAAGTTTTCTATTTTTTCCGAATTTATATGTTGTAAAACTCTTATCTAAAACTTCTTTAGCAAGCATCCTACTTTTTAAAACTTCAGGGAACATTATTGACGAGGTCAATCCGCTAATATCTTTATTGCTAGGCATCTTAACGCCAAACTGTTGTGCTAGACTTTGAATGCCACTCATACCAGAATTATCAGTGATTGGCAAGATTGTAGCTTGAGAAATAAAATTATATTCTTTTATATACTTCACGTATATGTAAGAACTAAATAAAAAAACTAATGGGATTAAAAAGAATAATAAAAGATTAGTTTTAATCAACTTAATACTTCTAGAAATAATATTAAAAATCTCTATTTGTTGCTGTTTGCTATTTTCATTAAGTATTTTATCGTAGACTAAACTATTTCCAGGATCATTATCAAATTTTCCAATTTTTTTTCTCAAGAATTTTACATACTTATAAGGAACCTGATCTCTTTTTTTCCAATTACTTACGACCTGAGGAGTTACTCCAAACTCTCTTGCTATATCAGCAGGTCTAGTTGCTCCAAATTTTTCTTTTATAATATTCTGAATCTCTTTATAGGTCATAGTCTATTGGAGGAAAAAAATGATTTAAAATCTTTAGTTAGAGCGCCCAGCTAGAATAATCATTAAGTAGGCTTGGCTAAAATCAGCGTAAATTGAAGTTAAATTAGTTACATATTCCGTTAAGCTAAACTCAGGCTTTTCACCCTCTTTTAAAATTGTAATAACAGAACCATCTTTAACTTTAGCTAGTTGACTAAATTTTAATTTTTTTGAAGTTCCATCTGGATAAGAAATAAATGAGTTAAATTTATCAGCATCTGAAGTAAACCCACCTGCAAGGCTGATATAATCTGACGCTCTTTTGTTTTTAAAATATTGATAACTACCAGGATTATTAATCTCTCCAATGATTTTCACAACATTTGTGAAACCATTTATAATAATAGAATCACCACCGACGACATTAAAGTTACTTGAAGATCTTGGATTTCTTATAATTCTTTCAAATGAGAGATTGATTGATTGCCCATCTCTAATGAATAAAGATGATAGAGCATATGCCTCCTTAGTTAATCCACCAGCCCTATCAATTATATCAGTAACTAACTCTTCAGAACTTGTAATTACGTATGAACCTGGGTAATTAACCTCACCTATGATAGAAACTGTTTTTAAAGCAGAAGAAGATTTTTTAAACCTAACTGTTACAATATCACCAGAGGAAAGAGTAGGATTAACTTTAGAACTAGTAATAAAATTTTCAACACCCTCATTGACAATTATTCTATTTTCACTCGCATATTTTTTACCTTTGTCGTCTTTGTCAATTATTCCAGCTATATCGATAATAAAATTATTTCTTTTTTGACTAGTTCCTCCAGCCTCCAGCAATAAATCTTTGATAGTCATACCAACTTTTAAATCATAACCTCCAGGACGAGCAACATCCCCATCAATGTAAACAATATTTTCTTTTCCAAATAGATCTTTTGAGTATAATCTAACTTCATCACCTTTTTTCAAATAAAAATTTGCTTGGTCGTTATTAATGACATTAAAAACATCAAAAGGCCTAATACTCCTATAGTTATATGTATCATCAAAACTGATAATATCCCCTCGCTGAAGCCACAGTGATTCTATTTTAGATTTATCATTTAGCGCACCCGCCTCAAAAAGTAAATCTCTGATAGTCATATCTTCATAATATTCATAGACTCCTGGATTTTTAAATGCGCCACTTGCAGTTACTATACTGGCAATTTGACCAATGATTTCAGTTTTAGAAAAAACTCTAATTTTATCACCCATACTAATAAGAGAATCAGCTAACCCTTTGCCCAACAACGCTGAATCTAATCTAAATGGTATCATATCATAGGAAAAATTCTCAAAATTTATTTTTATTAGCTCAGCTCTTTTCAAATAGGTATTAGCATAGTGACTTTTATTTTGAAAACCTCCACCTAAAAATAGTAAATCCGAAACAGTCATTCCTTCTCTAAAAGGCTTGTCCCCAGGCATCAAAACATGCCCATCAATTCTAACATTGTTCTTATATAGCATGGACATTGTACTGTGTACGATAAGTGAATCTCTAGGAGCCAAACTAATATTATGATCTAAATCACCTAACATAGCACTATCGAGGTTAACTGTCATTTGGTTTTGGGTAAGATCTTTATTTAATCTAATGATATCTAATCTTTTTAAATATGCATGCCCAAGAAGACCATCAGCTTTTTTAATTAGATCATTTACCTTGATTCCATCATCTATTGAATAGATACCTGGTCTGGAGACAGCTCCACTGATACTTACTGAGTTTTGAAGACCATCACTAATTTTAAAGAATTCGATAATATCGCCATCTAAAAGTTTAAATTTTTTCTTCTTTTTGTAATTATCACTCAAGTTAATGTCAATAATGATTCTATCTATACCAACTTTATTTCTCTTATCATTAGGCAGGATCCTATTAATTTTGACCCTGTTAAGATAAGTAGTATTTTTGAGACCGCCTGCAATTTGAATTAAATTTTCCAATCTATCTGAACCTTTTAACTCATAAATAGCTGGTCTATTTATTTCTCCAATAATACTAACAGTTTTACCTCTTTTTGGAATGAAGATTACATCATCACGCTGAAGTGTTTGATCATTAAGCTGTTTTCCATTAAGTAAATAATCGTAAAAATCTATAGTGGCAATTTCTTCGCTCTCTCTAATTAATTTGATATTTCTCAAAGTTCCATTATAAGAAGGACCATTAAAATAATATAAGGATGTGAAAAGAGTAGCAGTAGATTTGATTTCATAAGCACCAGGTTGATTAACCTCTCCTAAAGCAAATATTCTAGTAGGTCTCAAAGTTAGTGAGCCTAAACTAACATCAAAAAAAGTCGTAGCGGTTCCATTAGAGGTATCTAAACTTGAGTAAACTTTTTTCAATAATTGGAATAACTTAGCCTCTAGGCGCTTTAACGTTAAACCATTGACAAAAACCTGACCAACGTTTGGAATGAAAAGATAACCATCTTTTTCAACAAAAAAGGAATTATTTAATTCAGTTTCACCCCATAGTAGTATGATTATTTCATCGCCTGGTCCGATTATATAATCAGGATCAACATATTCAGATACAGAGCTTTGAAAGATTTCAGGATTGTTTAAAAAAATGTCGTAGCCAAAGTATTTTATATTTTTATTTTGTTGCGCGTTTGTAAGATCAATATCCTTTTCAACTGTTACAATTTTAACTTCAGCATCCTTTGAAGAATCTTCTAAATTATTATTACTTTTATCCATTTCAAAAGATTCAATAATATCATCTGATACATCGGCATTTCCAAGATTATCATTCTCAGGAATGTCATTGCCTGACTGATTATTATTTTGAGAATTAATGTCAATCAATCCTTGCTGTTCTGCAATCTTCTTTGCCTCATCAATCGTCAGACCAGACTGATTTAAAACTTTTCGAAGTCTAGGATCAAGACTCTGAGCATGAATTTGGATAAAAATGCTGTAAACTAGAAAAAAATAAAAAAATTTCAATAACATTGTTTTATTAAAAATACCTCGGTTAATACATTGACAATTTATAATAAAATAAACAAAATATTTATAAAAATATATAAAAAATTTAACAATTTATTTATATTTTGTTTTATTTCTGAAAATGCGGGAACGCCTGGGAATCGAACCCAGCTCTCAAAAGAATTGAGACAACAGTTTTGAAGACTGAGAAGAGCACCAGCTACTTAATCATTCCCATTATATTTTTTTTAATAAGATCTCTCAAGAACATTTTCTTTTTTAAAATAAAATTCTTTGCAAGTACTAATACCACCAGTATCAAATGAAAGTCGCTCTCCTTTTTCATTCACCCAACCAATTACTTTTCCAGGATTACCTGCGACAATTGAATAATTAGGTACATCTTTTGTAACCACTGCACCTGCACCTATTAATGAGTATTTACCAATTATATTACCACAAATAATAGTAGCATTAGCACCAATAGATGCTGATTTTTTTACAATAGTTTTTTTATAATGCTCAGTGCCTCTTTGTGGATACTCTGACCTAGGATTGCTAATGTTTGTAAAAACCATTGAAGGTCCACAAAACACATAATCCTCTAAGGTAACCCCTTCAAATACTGAAACATTATTTTGTATCTTTACACCATTTCCTATAATTACATTATTGCCAATATTTACGTTTTGTCCCAACACACATGATTTTCCTAATCTCGCACCAGATTGAACATGTGAAAAATGCCAAATTTTTGAACCTTCTCCAATAATAACATCTTCATCAATGAAGCTTGACTCGTGAATGTATATATTTCCTACAGACATTATAATTTTCTATTAGCCTCTAAACTTTTTAAGCTTTCGGTTGATTTCTCCAATATTCTAATAACATCTACAGCGCTATCTCCATTGGCTATGTTAATTTTTTCTGAAAAGATATTTGAAATAAAATATCTCAACTCATTTCTCAAAGGTTCAGTATTATCATAGTTAATTTTTTCTATCTCTCCTCCCTCCGGAGTGGGAATTGAATTAATAAACCTTGCTTTCTTATAGTGTAATGTTAAAGGTTTGTCTTCGATTGAATCCTCAAAATGAATCATACCTTTTGATCCTATTATTACAAACCTGTGTTCTTTAAAAGGATGTAACCAACTCACAAAAATATGTCCCATTTTATTTTTATCATATTTAAAAGAAGTAATAGTGGTATCATGTACCCCTGCTTGTAAAATATCTGTACCATGAGAATGAATATCAATAGGCTTCTCTTCAAAAAAATAATTAAATAAAGAAATATCATGTGGAGCAAAACTCCAAAATACATTTTCATCAGATCTAAAAGTTCCATGATTTAACCTATTACTATATATATATTGAATTTCCCCTATAATTCCTTTATTAATTATGTCTTTCATTTTACGGAAAGCAGGGTGAAATAGTAGTAAGTGACCTACCATTAAATTGACATTATTTTTTTTTGCTAAATCATTTATTTTTTTTGCAGATAATAAATCCAAAGTCAAAGGTTTCTCTACAAGGACTGGCTTACCTTTATTTATTATTTTCTTTGCAATACTATAATGACTTTTAGGAGGTGTAGCGATAATGAAAGCATCAAAACTATCAAAAGAAATATCATCTAAATCACTGAATACCGCACAACTAAATTTTTGTTTTAGCTGAAGCAATAATTTTTTATTTTTATCAATAATTCCCGATAAAGCATTTAACTCCGCTACAGTTCTTATATGGTTTAAACCCCATTTACCTGCTCCAATAACACATATTCTTGGTTTTACCTCATTCATATATAAATCCGCATATTGGCATGAAAGAATGAATATCTAAATTAGATTGACAAAGATTTATTATGTTCATAATAATTATACCATTCAATGAATTTTTTGATTCCAAACTCAATACCTACCTTAGGATTAAATTTTAATAATTCTTTTGCCTTATTTATATCTGCATATGTTTTTTTAACATCTCCTGGCTGAATTGGTCTTAAATTTATTATAGCCTTCTTGTTTAGTTCCTGTTCAATTAGAAAAATAACTTTTTTTATATTTTCAACCCTATTATTTCCTAGATTAAAAACTTCGTATTTATAATTTTGATTGATAGCTAATCTGACCCCATTAATTATATCGTCAATATATGTAAAATCTCTCTCCATATTTCCATAGTTAAAGACATCAATTGGCTCGTTATTTATTATTTTTTTTGTAAATATATACATCGCCATATCAGGTCTACCCCATGGGCCATAAACCGTAAAAAACCTTAGTCCTGTTGAATTAATATTATATAGACTTTTGTAAGTATATGCCATCAATTCATTACTCTTTTTAGATGCAGCATAGATTGAGATAGGAGAATCAACCAAGTCTTTTTCAGAAAATGGTACTTCTTCATTTCCTCCATAAACTGATGAGCTAGAAGCATAAACTAGACCCTCAACATCATAATAGCGACAACATTCAAGTATATTAAGAAAACCTACAATGTTTGATTGTATATAAGAATGTGGATTAACCAAACTATATCTAACGCCAGCTTGAGCCGCTAGATTCACTACTTTAGATGGTTTAAAATTTTCGAAAATTATTTTTAAATTTTCAAAATCAGTTATATCATTATTGGAAAATTCAAAACAATCATAATTATTAAGAAGCTTAAGCCTATCTTTTTTTAGATCAACATCATAATAATCATTCAAATTATCAATACCATAAACTTTAAATCCATCTTCTAATAATGATCTTGATAAATGCATGCCTATGAAACCAGCACAACCAGTAACTAATATTTTTTCTCCATAATTATTTCTCATAATAATCAGATTATATTTAATAAATCTTGTAAGTGATAGCAATATGCATAATAATATTCAAACTACATTGGCCTATACAATACTCTAAAATTAACTCCTAATTTAGATTTGATATTTTTACCTATTTGCTCAGCCTTTATTTTTGACTTATATCTATTAACCCTAACTGCAAAAAATGTTTTGCCATTTGAATCGACTTTATTTATTGATACATCGTGTCCAAGCTGACTTACTTGCAATTTTAATCTTTTAGCATTTTCTTTACTACTAAAAGCTCCTATCTGAATGACATATGGACCTAATGACTTTGTTTTTTTTTTAAAATCAAAAACCTGAGCAAGTTTTTTATTACTCACCTTAATATCAGTTTCAATTTTAGGAAACATACTTTTAATAACTAATGCATAATATTTGGCAGAGTCTGCCTCTCCAATAGCTTGAAAACTATTTATCATTAAATCTGTTAGTCTTTGCATATCTTCAAACCTTGGGTATTTCATAGGTATGTTTTTTAAAAGATTTGCTGATTGAGTATATAATCCTCTGGCATAAAAAAACTCACCTAATTTCATTGCAGAGATTGCAGCGTATTTTGAATCAGGATAATTTTTGATGATATCCTTATACATTTCTATTGCAGATTCTCCATCAATCGTTAAAAGAGCATTTAAGTATAAAACGCCTGGGTCACTAGGATATTTTGATAATAACTCAGGAAGATTTTCCTTAACACCTTCAAAATCCCCTTCCTTGATTAGGGATAGATAAAGTTCAGTATTTTGAGCATTTTTTAAGGATAAAAAAATAAGTAAAAAAAATATCTTAAATTTTTTCATTATTAATCTTGTTAAGTATCTTATCAATGTAATGTCCTAATTCTGAGGGAGTTTTTGCAAGAAGAGATAATTTTAATTTCATTAGCATCATTGAAGAAGAGGAATCATTATTATCAAGAAACTGATCAATTAATGCTAATGCTGCCTTATTTTCACCTTTTTCATTTAAAACATTTGCTAACCGTTGAGCAGCGTTAATATCATCAGAATTTTTTTCTAGAACTTTACGGTAAAACTTTTCTACCTCGCTATATCTTCCCAAATCAAACAGAGCACTTTCAATTTTGTCAAATACTTGATGAGCATCATTGGGAGATAATTCCATAAATATCTCCCAATACTCCACAGCCTTTACCAAATCCCTCTTCGAATGATATATCTCACCCAAAAATTTATAAGGCAACCCAAATTCAGCAGAATCATTAATTGTTTTTCTGAATATTTTTTCTGCTTTATCAAAATCATCATTTTTGAAATGTTCAATGCCTTTTTGTAATGCATATTTAGAAAGATTTATTTTGCTCTTATTGAAACTCTTTATTTTCATTAAATCATTTGCTTTATTCTCAGCATAATCCCAATCTTCAGTTTTTTCAGCAATGGATAATAAAAACATATTTGCCCAGATATTTAATTTATCGATCTTAAGAATTTTTTCTGACTCAGCCTTTGCTTTTAATAAATCATTTATTTTTTCATAATCCATAGCTAAAGACTTCAATATTTCTATTTTTAAATCGTTACTTAATCCTTGCCTAACAGTTAACATTTGATGTATCTTAATTGCCCTATCAGTATCTTCCTCTCTCAATAAATTTCCCAGCTGCAGATACGCATTGACATGTTCAGAATCATTCTTAACAAGAATGCTTAAAAGCTTTATAGCTCTCCTTTTGTCTGAAAGAAGCATCGCATCTAAAGCTTCCATATACAAAGCATTTAAGCTTTTTTTTCTTGAAGGTTTATAAAAAAAATAAATGAACCAGAATGCAGATAAAATTGTTGCAATTAATAAAGGAATATAAACTAAGTCCAATACTAATAATCCTCGTCCTCGTTAGTATCATATATACCTTCATCTATTGCAACATTTCTAAGATCATTCAATTCATCAGTCAAAATTCTATTTTTATTTCTTAAACTTTTTATTTGAGACCTGTCTGTTAATACCACAAAAACAGAAGCTACGAAACCAGCTACAACACCAAATAATAAATTAAACAAAAGCACAACATTTAAATGAGCATTAGATAGGTTATAGTGGAAAAAATAAATATCGACTTTTTCGTTCGAATTTTGGGTCATAAAAACGATTACAATAAGATTAAAAACGATTAACAAGAAGATTTTAATTAAATGCATCAAGCTACCTTTAATTTTTTTGATATGTTACCGTACAAAGTTATACCTTTAGATTTTGTAATCAAAACCGGTACAATATCATTAACATCAAAATTTAATTTATCAAATACAACCCATTTATTTGATTCTGTTCTACCAGTCCACTTTTCTTTCTGCCTTTTACTTTGCTTTTCAATCAGGACATTCTCCATTCTACCTAGATATTCGCTATTTCTAAATTCAGTATGAGATTTTTGAAGTTTAATTACTTCGCTAAGCCTAGATTGTTTTATCTCCTCATTGATGTGATCATCGTATTCTGTGGCTTTGGTTCCTTTTCTTGGCGAATATTTGAAATTAAATGCAGAATCAAATTTGACAGTATTCATTACTTCAATGGTATCACTAAAATCTTCATCAGTTTCACCCGGAAAACCTACTATGATATCTGTACTAATACCGACATGAGGTAAATAAGATCTTACTTTATGAACAAGCTCGATAAAATGTTCTTTCGTGTAGGTTCTATTCATTCTTTTTAAAATTCTATTTGAGCCTGCCTGAAGAGGAAGATGAATGTAATTACATATATTTTCATACTTTGCCATAACCTCAAGTAACTCAATGTTTATATCCTGCGGATGCGGAGAGGTATATCTAATCCTTTTAACACCTTCTAACTCTGCAACAGCACTTAGTAATTCAGGAAACTTTTTTCCATTATAATTGTAAGAATTTACATTCTGCCCTAATAGAGTTACTTCACTAAAACCTTCAGCAACTGTTTTATTAATTTCTTTTGAAATCGCTTCTATACTTCTACTACGTTCTCTTCCTCTGGTAAAAGGTACAATACAAAAAGTACAAAATTTATCACAACCTCTCATAATAGTTACCCAAGCATTGACACCATCTTTCCGATTTGGAAACAAATCATCATAAACTTCATATCTCGATAATTGAGTATCTACCGCGCTTTTTTCATCAATTTTATTACGCTCTAAAATACCTGGGAGATTTCGGTAAGAATCAGGACCTAAAACAATGTCAACATAAGGTTTATTCTCAAGAATGTCATGCTTTAAGCTTTGAGCCATACAGCCTAATACGCCTATTATAATAGATGGATTTTTACGCTTCAATAAATTGTACCTACCTAATAAAGAGTGAACTTTATCCTCAGCATGCTCTCTTATAGAACAGGTATTAACAAATAAAATATCAGCTTGATCAGGACTATCAACTTTTTGATGACCTAGTTTTATTAAAAGCGTTTCAACGAGTTCACTATCTGATACATTCATTTGACAGCCATAAGTCTGAATGTGATATTTTTTATTCAAGAATATAAAACTAGGTTTGAGTTCTAATTTATCGATTGTGTAAAAAAGAAATCAGCAGGATTTTTAGGAGTTCCTCTATAATGAACCTCATAGTGAAGATGAGGCGCTGTTGATCTACCAGTATTACCTGTTTCTCCGATTATATCCCCTCGTTTTACTTTTTGACCATGACGAACAAAAATTTTAGATAAGTGAGCAAATGTAGTTGAATATCCTGATGAATGATCTAGTTTTATATGATTACCAAACCCACCTATATAATACGCTCTTTTTACGACACCGTCAGCAGGTGCAAAAATTGGGGTGCCAGTTGGAACAGAAAAATCTTGACCTTGATGAAATCTCCGTACTGCGTCTATAGGGTCCTGACGATATCCAAAACTAGAATTCAAATATCCTCCATCTACAGGCCTTATTGAAGGAATATGTCTAATGCGGTCTATATCATTTTTAACCTTATCGTATATAGTCTCATAACTAGCTAGTTCAAAATTTACTTGCCTAGATAATTTTTCTATATCTAAGTGTAATTCTGAAATTTCTTTACTTACTGCTGGGGCTAAATTATTCAGAAATTTAGTATCTCTAAACTCAGATCCACCGACACCTAATTTTTTGATATCTATATCTACCTCGGGCATGCCAGCATAAGACCTTACTGCCTTATCTTTTTCTTCAATGTCTAAAATTTGTTCATCCAATTCTTTCAATCTATCTTGAATGGCGTCAATATTCAAGGAAACAGAATTGTAGTTAGCCTTAAACTCTTTTAACCTTTTGTCATAGAGAGTTTTACTAGCAAAATCTGCACCTAACAACAAAAACGAACCCAATATAAATAGTAATATCATCAAAGAACAAAAGATTTGCACATTGCTAAAATGCATTTGGTTTACACCTTCTTCAGATTCAGAGTGAAGTATATATTTTCTTTTTAAAAACATTGAGTAATTTTATTTCAAAATAATTATAACAAATTCTTAAATATTACATAAAATAATTGCTACTAAACAAATCTTTATTTTATTCCTCCTCTTCATGGAAAATCACACTAGGAGAATCTAATGCACCTTCAATATCACTATCTTCAATACCATATTCTTTTTTAATCAAAATAATTTCTTCTTCTTTATCAGAAATTTCACCATAGTATTCATTAATTTTCTTTATTAATTCAAAATACTCAACATCACCGGTAAAATTTGATACATTATTTTCATTTGTCTTTTTAAAAACTAAATTTCCTAATTCTTCATAAGTTTTATTACAATCCTTTTGAAGCTGAATTATATCAAATTTCAATTTTGAAATTTTTGTAAACTCTTCTCCTTTTGCAACAGCTACCCTGCTAATTTCCTCAGCTTTCTCAACAGCGGAAGCACCCCATTCTTTCATGTTATCTTTTAAATCATCCCAGAGCTTATTCATTTTTATTCCTCAGATATTTTGTAAAAATTTAAAAATACAGTAAAAAAAGAAAAATATTTTATTCAGTATAATATTTACGAATTAATTTGAATTTGGTTTACGAATTTTAATTCATCTATATTTTGAAGTTTAATAATTAGTTTATCTTCAATCGGACTATCAAGTCTTATAACAGCAAAGGCTAACTTCTCTTTAGAGTGTTGACTCAATAGGTAGGCCCCAATATTTATATTATTTTCGCCAAGAATAGTACCTACTTTACCAACAACACCTGGAACATCATCATTTTGAAGAAAAAGCAAAGTGCCCTCTAAATTAACTTCCATCTTATACCCCATAAGGTTTACTAATTTGAGGTGGTCTTCGTTAAAAACGCTTCCTTCAAAAATTATATCACTTTTAGCAACAACCCTTGTAGAAATTAAATTAGAATAATTTGAATCTGATGTCGAATAATTAATAGACAGCTCAATTCCAAGTTCTTTAGCAATTGTTTCAGCATTTATAAAATTAACTCTTTCAGGTACTCTATTTTGCAATAGACTC